>JACXTT010000590.1_pt1 | contig 62545 bp, 52 predicted proteins | sample 9270951 | NCBI WGS metagenome assembly JACXTT01 (sample SAMN15532306, study PRJNA645909) | rock metagenome | isolation source: weathered quartz diorite | place: Puerto Rico | collected 2017-06-21
AAGGGTGCCGCGGAGGAAACGAGCCGCGTGAACGATCTGTGCCAAACGGGAGCGGCGTCGCCGCTCGCGATCGGAGAGTTCCGTACGCTGCACGGGGGCCTCCTTTTCTTATATACTATGACCAAAATGCGAATGCGAATTTGCTGCCAAGGACCTTGAAGGGAGTAATTCTATGCGGTGATGGAACTTACCCTATAGGAAAATCTCGGGTGCGGAATCGCTGCCCCCGGTCCTCGCGAAAGAGTGCGGAACGGCCTGATTCCAGAGGGTTTGCGTAGCAGCACTGTGCGGCGAAGAGCGCAAAGAGTTCGGGAGAAGCAGAACACAAAGGGGTTACGGAAGAAGAGAAATCTAACGCAGAGAGGCTGAGGGCGCAAAAATTAGCCAGAGATGCGAATTTCTGAGCAGGGCCCCAAGGCTGGAATCGAGGATCCATCACACTAAGGCCGGGCTGGCCCGCCCGCGGAGGGCGTTTCGCCGTGAAACTCCAAGGGCGAATGTGTTATCGTCACGTCGGACTGAAATGAGAAGGAGATTGGACTCGGCGCGGCGCGCGGGTCGCACATCACGATGGCCGAACGCCCGGTATTGGTTGGACTTATTCCGCAGGCGGTGGTGCTCGACGAGGGAGACCAGGTCTCCTGGATTTCCGACGCGGGAAACCTGCGGGTGGAATTCGACGTGAACCGCTGCCCGTTTTCCTCGAACGTGTTTCAGGCGCCCGCAGGGATGCGGCTCCTGAGCGGACCGCCGCGGGTGGGCACCAAGCCCGCCAGCTACAAGTACCGCCTGTGGCTCAACGACCAGATGGTCGGCCAGGGCGAGGTCATTCTCCGCGGGAAGTAGGTCGCGAACTGAGCGCGATTCCTCCTCAGCATTCCCCAACAATCACGTTTTGCCTTCGAATCGAAGGCAATCGCGTTAAATGGTTGCCAAGCTGGGGTGCAGCTGTGCTGCGCCCATACAAAAGCGCAATGAAAAAGCACCGGCCTGAAGACAACCGGGCCCTATAACTGCGGCTCACGCCGCGTGCGCAGGCGAACTCGAACCGGCGAAGCGGCTATTCGCTGGCTCCCCGGACGGATTGGCTGGGAAATTATTTTTTCTTTGCCGCAGAATCTTTTTTCGACTGTTTGGCAATAACCAGGGCTGCGATCTTCTGGTAGGTGGCCTGGGGAATAATTTTCTTCCGGACGAGGTCGGTCTTTGCGCGATAGGGACGCCCATCGATGATTTTCTGTCCGTAGGCGTCGCCGATTCCGGGCAGTTCCTTAAGTTGCGCGAGACTCGCCGAGTTTAGGTCCAGCAAGCTTTTCGCGGCTTCTGCCGGCTTGCTGTCCGACTTTGCCGGCGGGTTTCCCTGCCCTCGGGTTGCGTAAAGTGCTCCCGAGACGCCGAATACCATAACCAGCGCTGCCAACACTATCCTTACAAGCTGTTTCCTCATTCCCTTCTCTCCTTTTGTCTACTGCGCCCAAGCGGCCACAGAGACGCGAGCTGATCTTGCGCAGCATGTCTGACAGATTCGGGGAAGTCAACACGAGGGGAGGATAGGCCGTGCGGAAATGCCGGCGTTCAGTCGCCGGCAGCCATCGCGCGGACGCTCTCTGTCTCTATGGAGTCAGCAAGCCCGCGGCGCATGGGCCCGAGGGCGAAAGCGGGCACGGAGCGTTCAGGAGCGAGGGATAGATTGGCGGCCTTGCGGGGAAATTCGCCGCGGCGATCCAGCCTGAGCCCTGCTTCACGGAGGATCTCCGCGGAAAAACCCAGGTCGGCGGCGCGGTCCACTCCCCAGAACCACAGCTTTTCTTCGTGCCGTTGGAGGAAGTCGAGGGACTCTTCAAGCTTTTTCATGGCGCGGTCGAAAGAGGAAGCCAGGAAATAGACTCCCAGCGTCCAGGCATGGCGGGGATACTGCACCTGAATCCGGACGCAGTACTTGCCACCCTGATTGCGTTCCATGCTGCAACGATAGTCATTGCGCGTGGGATTTGGACGAGAGAAGGTCTTTTTCATAAGTCACCGTCGTTAGGATCTGGAACTGTCCGTCGCATCGAGGCCGCCACCCAAGTCAGTCGTCATGGCTGAAGCGCTCGCCTGGGGAATTGGGGGCCCAGAAACCTCAACCAGGCAAAATGCACGTTCTAGAGACAGTAATAGGGTAGCGGGAAGCAAAAGCAAAAACAAGCGGTCGAGAAAAAATAGATAAGTCTTTTATTTTTATTGGCTTAGACTAGCCAATGTTCTGGAAACCCCGGAGTTTATCCGGCATGATTTTGAGTTTTCCCTCTTGTTTGAGGCGGGCTTCAAGAGCGGCCCGGAAGGCTTCAAAAGCGATGCCGCGCTTCTCCTGAAGGACTTGATCGACCAATTCCTTCTTTTGCTTGTCGAAATCGGCCGGGTTGGGCTCGGTCTTTTCGGCCACGCGATAGACCATCCAACTGGATCCCAAACTGAGAGGAATGCCGAGGTCGCCAGCTTTGAGCTGAAACGCTGCACTTAGTTGCTTGCCGCTGGCGGCACCGGTGATGCTTCCGCTGCGGGAGATGGCGTCGCTGGTTTTAGGCTCCAAACCGAGGGCTTTGGCCGCCGCGTCGAACTTTTCTCCCGCTTTGACCCGCTTGATCAGCTCATCGGACTTGGCGCGAGCCAGTTCATTGGATTTTTGCTGCTTCAACTCGGTGACGACGCGATCGCGCACCTCTTCCAGGGAACCCTGATGCCCGGGCAAGACTTCTTTGAGAGAGAGGACCACGTAACCGCGGTCGGTGCGGATGGGACCACCCAACTCGCCGGACCGAAGGCGGAAAATGGCGTCCTTGACGTCGGCGGAATTGCCGAGCTCGAGGAGCGGGTCAGCGGCGCTGACGGCGCGCGTTTCCCCGGCGGTCAGATGGAATTCTTTCACCAATTCGTCCAACGGGGTTTTGGTGGACTTGCGGACGGCAGCGGAAAGCTTGTCTGCCGTGTCGCTGGCCAGCTTATCCGCCTTGGAAAGCAGGAGAGGAGCACGGAGGGAATCCTTGACCTCTTCGAATGACTTGGTGTGCGCTGTCTCTTTGTCGAGGACCTTGATGATGTGGAAACCGTATTGTGTTTTGACGAGATCGGAGACAGAGCCCTTGGGCAAGCTGAAAGCGGTTTTTTCAAATTCAGGCACAGTCTGGCCCTGGATAACCCAGCCTAGGTCGCCGCCCTTCTCCTTGGTTCCGGGGTCCTCGGAGTTTTTCTTTGCGAGATCCTCGAAGTTGCCGCCCTTTTTCACTTGCTTGAGGACGTCTTCGGCCTTCTTTCGAATCTCCTCGACTTCGGCGTCGGGCTTTCCGACGGTCATAAAGAGGATGTGTTCAACGTGAACGCGATTCGGCACCTGATATTGCTGAATATTTTGCTGGTATTCTACCTTGAGTTCATCGTCGGAAACTTGTACGGCTTGCCGGGCCTGGTTCGCGTCCACGAGGCCATAGCGGACAACGCGGCGCTCCGGGACTTGGTATTTTGCTTTATTCTTTTCGTAATAGGCCTTGATCTCCGCTTCATCGGGGGTGATTTTTGCTTCCAAGTCTTCCGGCTTGATAAGGGCATAATCGAGCTTTACTTTTTCATTGCTATAGCGAAATTGATCCTGGATTTCAGCCGGCCCAGCGCTGATTCCGTCGGTCACGAGTCTGCGGAATTTCTCTTCGAGCAAGCCCTGGCGAATCAGCTCTTCGAAAACGGGTACTGTCAATTGAAAGCGGGACTGCACCTGGGCGGCATATTGATCCATTCCGACAGGCGTATCGCCATTGAAAGCGGTGGGCAGAAACTGGTGGATGCGATCGGCGATTTCATCGGGAGAAACGCGCATGCCAAGCCTGCTGGCTTCGTACTCCAATTCTTTCTGGAAGACGAGCTGCTTCAAAATCTGCTGGACGTAAAGGGATTCGAGTTGCGGCGGGACTTGATTCTGCCGCTCGATTTGCCTGAGCTGTTGACGAACCTCGGCCAGGGTCACGGTCAAATTGCCCACCTGTGCCACGCTATCGGTGGCAGCTTCGCCCGTGGTGGGTCCCTGGGGCACCAGATAGAGCAGCATACTCAGGGCGATGACCCCGATGACAACACCCAGGAAAACTCGATACCCGGTCTTGCTGCTGAGGGCCATCCGATAACGCTCCCTATTCAGTGGACAAACTTTGCATTATAGAGGATAGGGGCAGCGGCCTCAAATGGAATCGTTGCGGGAAATCAGAGCCGAAACCTGTTGAGCAGATTCTCCATCGAAGGTTAGGTGACGCGAATGACCGTGGTGGGAAGACGAATCGGGCTAGTTGCGGTCGCGCTGGCAGCATTCTTGGTGAGTGGGGCGGGAAGGCTTTTCCTGCGAGATTCACAGGACACACAAGCGAAACAGCCGCCGACGTTTTACCGGGAGGTGTTGCCGATTCTGCAGAAGAGTTGCCAGGGCTGCCATCGGACGGGCGGCATCGCGCCCATGGCGTTCGAAACGTACAAGCAGACGCGTCCTTACGCAGGCGCGATCAAGACCGCAACGCAGCAAAAATCGATGCCGCCGTGGTTTGCCGATCCGCGAATCGGAAAATTTTCGAACGACCCTTCGCTTGGCGATGGACAGATTGCGGCACTGGCAAATTGGGCTGATGCCGGAATGCCGGAGGGAGATCCGAGGGACGCTCCCCCGGAGCGCAAATGGAGCGAGAGCTGGAACATTCTGCAACCCGATCTTGTTTTGCAGATGCCGCGGCCTGTGGTATTGCCTGCGGGTGGCGAAGTGGAATACACCTACGAAATCGTTCGAACGAAGTTCCGCGAAGATCGCTGGGCGCAAATGGCGGAAATTCTCCCTGAGCTGCCGGGAAATGTGCACCACGCCGTGGTTTACATCCGACCGCCCGATTCGAATTGGTTGCGGCACGCGCCGGTGGGTGTTCCTTTCACGGCTTCGACGCTCACGGAGGGGGATGATCGGCACGGGGCGCACTGGACGGACAGCGACATTCTGCTGGTGTACGCGCCGGGAAGTTCACCAGACGAGTGGCCGGCGACGATGGCGAAGTTCATTCCTGCGGGCTCGGACCTCGTTTTCCAAATGCACTACACAACAAATGGCAAAGCGGGGGAGGATCGAACCCGGGTCGGACTGATTTTTTCCAAGGAAACGCCAAAGCAGCGAGTGCTGACGCTGCAGCTCACGAACGATCACTTCGTAATTCCGCCGGGGGCGCCAGATTACCGTGTCGAGGCGCGCGGGACACTGCCGAACGAGGCAACCCTGCTGAGCTTTTTTCCGCATATGCACCTGCGCGGGAAGCGATTCGAATACAACATTCTTCATAGCGAGAAAGAATCAGGCGGCAAGCCTGCTACAGGCAAACCGGAAATCGAGCCGCTGCTGCGCGTGAATTACCATTTTCACTGGCAGATGAGCTATCGTTTTGCGGAGCCACGGGCGCTGAAGGCCCTAACGGAATTGCAAGCTGTGGCCTGGTACGATAATTCGAGAAACAATCCGCACAATCCTGATCCCGAGACGGCGGTTCGCTGGGGTAACCAAACCTACGAGGAAATGATGGTGGGATTCTTCGACGTGGCGGTAGATGCATCGGTGAACAAGAAAAAGTTTTTCATCCGGCACTGATTTTTAATTTGTCCGATATTCAATAAGAGCGGGGAGCGGCTATGGGATACGAAACGTTGAAGGTAGGCGACGGCACAACCATGCGCGCGTGGGTCGCGCGGCCCGAAGACGAAGTGGCTCACGCGGGCCTGCTGGTGTTTCAGGAGGCTTTCGGGGTCAACGCACATATCCGCGACATTGCGGAGCGTTTCGCGAGGGAGGGCTACTTGGCGATTGCGCCGGAGCTATTTCACCGCACCGGCGAAGGGTTTGAGGGTCGCTATGACGATTTCCCGAGCGCGATGCCGCACATGCGGGCGTTGACGGATGCCGGGATGGAAGCGGACCAAAGGGCGGCATACGACTGGTTTCGCGCGAACGGCGCAGGAGAATTGCCGATTTCGGCGATCGGTTACTGCATGGGGGGACGCGCGGCGTTTCTCGCGGCGCTCAGTTTACCGCTGGCGTGCGCGACTTCATACTACGGCGGGGGAATCGCGCCCAATGTGAATAACCCCGGATTGCTCGGCCGCGCGAGCGAATTGCAAGCACCGGTGCTTTTCTTCTGGGGCGGACGCGACAAGCACATCACCCCGGAACACATTCGCGCGATTACCGAGGGACTGCGAGCCGCCGGGAAGAATTATGTGAACGTGGAAATTTCGGATGCGGATCACGGATTTTTCTGCGATGCGCGTTCGGCATACAATCCGGCCGCCGCGGCGCAAGCGTGGCCATTCACGCTGGCTTTTCTAAAGACACATCAGACCGGCAGGGCCGAGAGCGCGATCGCGGGAGCCTGAGGCGGACTTCTGGGAAGCCAAAGATTCCCGCGAGGTCCGCGGCCTCTACATGTGCCTTAATCGGCAGATTGGCCGAGCGCGTAAAGTGGACCCGGGCCGGGTAGCCTTAGGATGACGCTGCGAGGTTGTCCAGCGATAAGAAGCTAGGCGCTGTCGAAAAACGGCGCAACGCTAATCCACGTGATCGGTGCTGGCCGGGAGGACTGGTACGCGCGTACAGGTAAGAGCTAGTTGCAGTTTGAGAACGCTGCGGCGCGCATCTTGGACGCCCACCAAACGCTGTGCTAGATTCAAAAGTTAGCGCATCGGTGAAAGCATTGCCATGATCACACAGACACCCACAGAGCCGACTCACACCTCCGCACAACCGAAGATCCATCGCGTTGAAGTGTATTGGACCTCGGTCACCTACAAGACGGTGATTATTTATGCGTTGTTGGTGCTGGCGATAATTTCCGGCGGGGTCTTTATTGCTTTCCCGAATTTGTATTCGAGGATAGTCAACGGAGTTTCGAACGCCGTCAGCGAAAACAGCACGGCAAGCGTGGCCATTGAGCAGAACCAGGCGAAATTCGTGAACCTGGACGGTAAAGTACAAGTAAAGAAGGTCAATTCCGTGCAATGGGTAGACGCCGATTACCGCACAAAATTGGACAAAGGCGACCAAATCCAGACCTCCGGGGATGGGGCAGCGCGCATTACTTTTGCAGATGGCACAACGTACACCGTAAAGACGGACACTTTTATCACTGTGGAAGAGAATTCGATGGGCCACGAACGGCCGTCGAGCTCTGTCGTGAGCATCAAGACCGGATCGGTAGACCTGTCAACACCAAGTTTGGCGTCCCCGGATTCCAAGGCGGCTGTAAACGTGGAGGACGCCACGGCCCAGATACATTCGAACAGCCGCATCGCCGTCAAAGCGAATCCTGACCAGAAAGAGAGCGAGGTCGTGGTTAAGAGCGGCAGCGCGGAAGTCCAGCGCGGAGAAGAAAGGATCGAGCTGGCGCCGTGGCAGAAAGTTAACATCCCCACGGGCGGGCCGATTCAAAAGTCTCAAGTGCTGGCGCCACCCGAACTGGTGGAACCTCTTAATCTGGCGCCGATCATTGTTGACAATCCAAGGAGTTCGCCGGTGCGGTTCGAATGGAAGCCGGTCACGGACGCGCTATCGTATACGCTTCGCATCAGCACGACGGCGATGTTCACCAAGACGGTGAAAGAAGCGAAAGCTTCCGGCACAAGCATGGAGGTCTCCGGACTCGATGCGGGCGATTATTTCTGGAACGTAATCGCGACGGACGCGAAGAAACAAACCAGCGAGGTCAGCGAAACGTTCAAATTTACGCTGGTGGCGCAGGGCAAGTCACAGGAGATGCTCCTGGAGATCGATGGCACCCAGCTGCACGGCCGCGTGGCGGAAATTTATGGCCACACGGAGCCGGGCGCGGCACTGATCGTAAACGCGCAGCCGGTCGCAAGCATCGCGCCCGACGGAACCTTCCGGCACTTCACGGGGGCGCTCGAACCTGGCCAGCACACCATCGTGATTATCGGTTCGAACCGCCGGGGCGGCACGGCGAAGCAACAGATTTCCATCGTGGTGCCGAAGTAAAAGCGCCAACGAAGAGGATTAGCAAGAAAAGACGGAGCGCACTTTGCGCTTATCGGGATGTGCGGAGACAATAGTGTCAGCGGCGGAGCAGCCCTCACAATGTCCACCGGGCAGCGGAGCAGTCTTTTCTGCGGGGGGAAGTTGGAATGAAGAATAACGGTTACAGCCTAAGGTCGATTTTCAGTTTACTGTCATCCGACCTGGCGATTGACCTGGGCACGGCCAATACGCTGGTGTTTTCCGGGGGCAAAGGCATCGTGGTGAACGAACCGTCGATCGTGGCCATCAACAAATCCACGGGAGAAGTGGTGGCGGTCGGACGAGACGCCAAGGAAATGCTGGGACGCACGCCAGGGAACGTGGTCGCCATAAAGCCGATGAAGGACGGGGTGATCGCGGACTTCAAGGTAACGGAAAAGATGCTGACACACTTCATCCAGAAAGCGCACAACCGGCGCTTGCTGGTGCATCCGCGAATCGTGATCGGAGTGCCGAGCGAAATCACACCGGTGGAAAAGCGCGCCGTGCAGGACTCCGCGTATCGGGCGCGGGCCAGCGAAGTGTATCTCGTGGAGCAGGCCATGGCGGCGGCGATCGGCGCGGGGCTGCCCATCGATGAGCCTTCGGGAAACATGGTGGTAGACATCGGGGGCGGCACCACGGATATCGCGGTGATCTCCATGAGCGGCATCGTGTACTCGCGCTCGGTGCGCGTCGCGGGCAACGAGATGGACGAAGCAGTGATGCAATACCTCAAGCGCAAGTACAACCTGCTGGTCGGGGAACGCACGGCCGAACAGATCAAGATGGAAATCGGCTCGGCCTATCCGCTGGAGAAACCGCTGACCATGGAAGTGAAGGGCCGGAACCTCATCGAAGGCGTGCCGCGGACCGTCACGATCGATGACAGCGAAATTCGCGAGGCGCTCAGCGAGTGCGTGGCGACGATATTGAACGCTGTGCGCGTGGCGCTGGAACGCACACCACCGGAACTTTCGGCGGACATCAGCGACCGCGGCATCGTACTTACCGGCGGCGGCGCGTTGCTGAAGAATCTGGATAAACGGATTCGGGAAGAAACGGGCTTGCCGGTCTCGATCGCGGATGATCCGCTGGCGTCGGTGGTGCTGGGGACGGGAAAGATGCTCAGTGATTTCGGTTTGCTGCGCAAAGTGTGCATCGATTAAGGATCACACCATGGCGGTTACCTGGGGCCAACGCAGAACCTTAGCGGGGATTTGTCTTCCGGTGCTTCTGCTCACTGCCCCAAATAGCCGCGCTGACGGCTGTGGCCCCAGAGTATATGCATACGAAGATCGAGTGGTTTTCTACTCTTGCAGTAAGTTGGGCACACCAGAGCTTGCCGTGATTCTTCTCGACAACGCTGCGCCCCTGAGAGTCACCGGGCGTGTCCGCATGGCGGCTGCTCGCGAGTTCGATGCAGCGTCTCATTACAAGAATTACTTATTCCTTCTAACCTGGGACCATCTCGACGTTTACGATTTGGCGGATCCAGCTCACCCGAGCCTGGCTTTAAGACTCCAGATGAGAAAACAACGCTCCTCCCCGGGCTTCGAACGGATTGAGAAGACGGCCGAGAATAAGCTCCAGGTGCTGTCCTCTCTTGGAGCCGCCGAAGTGACGGTCGATGGTGACACTGGGCACTGGACAATGAAGGAAATCCCGGTAACTCAGGAAATGAAGAGAAAGATGGCCGAACGACCGCCAGATTCACGCTTCTTCGTTGAAAGCGATGAGCCGGTTCCGGTGCGGGAAACAGCGGAATTCCGCTACGAACTGATTTGGAAGAGCAAGGCTAAAACGGGTGAGTATATCCATCGACAATATCTCCGGAAAATTGATAAGAGCACGGAACGGGCTGTATCCGAGTTGTTGTTAGGGGAACGTCTGGAAACGATTGATTAATGTCTGCCTGTCACGTTGCGCGAGCAAAGACTAAGAAAGGAATCTGAGAAATTCCCGCATCGATGGCCGCCATTCCTTCTCGCCACAAATCGCTAGTCCTGCTCGCCGGGGTGGTCCTGGTACAGGTGCTGTTTCTGGCGGTGCAAATCAAACGCGACTCGCAGGGACGCCTTCTCCGTTCCTGGACGGTCGGCGCGATATCGCCGTTCGAGCGTTCGGGAGCGTGGGGTTTCGGCAGAGTCCGCGACGTTTGGCGCCATTATTTTGCGCTGCAAAATACGACCCATGAAAATGAAACGCTGCGGCAGGAGAATGACGCGCTGAAGCTGCAGCTCAATCAGCTCCAGAGCAAAGCAGCGGAGGCGGATCGCCTGGCTACGCTGTTGAACTTCCGGCGGCTGAACCGGGATGTGCCGATGCTGGGCGCGCGGGTGATCGGGGCGAGCGCGGACGCGGGAAGCCAAACAGTTTTCGTGGACCGCGGGGAACAGGACGGCATACGCCGCAACATGGCGGTCATCACGCCCGACGGCGTTGTCGGCAAAGTGAGTGAGGCGTTTTCCAGGTCGGCGCAAGTGCTGTTGCTGACGGATAAAGACAGCGGTCTCGGGGCGATGCTCGCTGAGTCGCGGACACAACGGCCGGTGGGGGGAACGGGCGAAGCGATGCTGCAGTTGAAGTATGTAACCAACGACGATACGGTGAATGTTGGTGAACGAGTGGTCACCAGCGGCATGGACCGCATTTTTCCGAAAGATCTTCCCGTGGGCACGGTCGCGGAAGTAAAGCCAGGGAATCCCTTCAAACAGATCCGTGTGCGCCCAGCGGCGAATCTCGAGCGACTTGAAGAGGTCATCGTACTCCTGACGCTGCACCCCCTTGAGCTGCAGAAGGCGGCTGAAGCCGGCACCGGTGCGGGAGAAAAGCCGCCGTCCGGAGAACCGCGGGTACCCAAGCCATGATGCCCAAACTGTTATGAACGATACGTTTGACATTGCCGGCGCCGAATCGCACATCGAGGTGCACAAATTTCGCGCCGGCTCGATCGTGCTGGCGACAGCTTTTGCGCTGCTGGTGCAAGCGCTGATTCCGCTTTATTTGCCGAGAGCCGCAATGCTCGATTTACCGCTGCTCATTACCATCTATTTTGCCTTGAGCCGGCGGAATCCATCGACGGGGTTGCTCCTCGGGACGTTCATCGGCCTCTTGCAGGACAGCCTCAGCAAAGTGCCGCTGGGATTCTATGGCATCGCCAAAACTATCATCGGGTACATTGCGTCTTCGATTGGCGCTCGGCTGGACACCGAGCATCCGGCGGCGCGGTTTGCGTTGACGGTGTTGTTCTTCGGAGTGCACCAGGGAGTGACGGTGCTGATCAAGCGGCTGCTGCTCGCGCAGCCCGAAGTGTGGTTTAGCCTGCGGCTGGGCATCGCGGCGGGTGTAAACGCCATTGTGGCGGTGTTTCTGTTTCTTCTCCTCGACCATCTCCGCAAGCCTTCCTAAGACCTCCCACTGAATAAACTTTCCCAATGTGCGGTTCTCTGGATCTTTGAAGAACTCAAGCCAATAGAAACTGCTTGAAGTCGTCGTAGGTACTGGGCATGGGCAGGGACAATTTGTCCCGCTTGAGATAAGCGGCGAGGCGATCGGGCAATGGGGGCGCCGAGCCGATGGCGCGCCGGACTACCTCGGCGAACTTAGCGGGATGAGCGGTCGCGAGCACCAGCCCCTGCGCGGGCTGGGGATGCTCGCGCTTATAGGTTTCCCACCCGAGGACGCCTACGGCGGTGTGGGGATCGGCGATGTAGCCGAAGATCTCGTGGATCGCCTTCATGGCAGCGAGGGTTTCTTCGTCGGTGGCGCGGTGGCCCCAAATTTCCTTGCGCACATTTTCAATGCGGTTGCGGCACAAATCGAGCAAGCGGGGAAAGTTGTTGGGATTGCCGACATCCATGGCGTTCGAATAGGTTGGCTTTGCCTGGCGTGGGTGAAACTCCCCGGTTCGCAGATATTCGGGCACAACATCATTTGCATTAGTGGAAGCGACAAATTTTGCGACCGGCAAGCCGATGCGTTTGGCGAAAAGGCCGGCAGTCAGATTTCCAAAATTTCCGCTGGGTACGGAAACAATGAGCGGCACGGACGCCACGGGCAATTGCCGGTAAGCCGCCACGTGGTAGAACATCTGGGGGAGCAAGCGCGCGATGTTGATGGAATTGGCGCTAGTCAGAAACGCGCGCTGATTCAGAGCGGAATCGGAAAAAGCCTGCTTCACCAGGCGCTGGCAATCGTCGAAGGTTCCCGCGACTTCGAGGGCGACGATGTTTTCACCGAGCGTCGTGAACTGCTTCTCCTGCGCCTCGCTGATGCGCTTCGAAGGATACAGAATCACGACGCGAATTCCCGGCACGCCCAGAAATCCGTGCGCCACAGCGCTGCCGGTGTCGCCGGAGGTGGCGACCAAGACGGTTAGTGGCCGCGTTTCTCCGCGAACGAAGTAACCCATCAGACGGGCCATGAACCGCGCGCCAAAATCCTTAAACGCCAGCGTGGGACCGTGGAAAAGCTCGAGAATGTGCAAGCCGGGCGAAAGCGACACCAACTTCACGGGAAAATTGATGGCTTCGCTGACGATTTGCCACAAAATTTCGTCCGACACTTCAGCGCCAGCGAACGGCCGCAACACGCGGTAACAAACTTCGGTGAAAGGCAAGCGCCGGAATTCCTCGAGCTCTTCGGGCGAGTGCCGTGCGATTTCGACGGGCATATACAAACCGCCATCCGGCGCAGGCCCGCGCAGCGCAGCGCCGCGCAGCGAGGTGAGCGGAGCCTTACCGGAGGTGCTGCGGTATCTCATCGGAGGCCTTCGAGTTTTTTCGCGATCAAGGCGAGAAACGCGGCGGCATCCAAGGAAGCGTCGCGCGAAGTATCGCGCAACTCCGCAACCGGCAAAGTGCAGTGCGCCAGCGCCTCGTAACTCCGGCGGCGCGCCGCGATGAGTGTGGGATAACAGCGGGCCACCGTTTCGCGAGGCGCTTCCCCGGGACGTGGTAGAAATGCGCCGCGCCATAGCACGGGCTTGGGATCAGAGAGATACCGCTCGATCAAGAGTTGCAGCTCGCTCTCGGAGGCCGCGAGATAGACAACGGTCATTTGGCGGCGCAGCCGCATCATCAGATTGTTCCCGGCATAGATCACGCTGCCGGTTGTATCCAGAACGAGTTCTAGCTGGGGACTGCGCTCCAGCGCAGTCAAGATTTCGTCGAGGGTGTGAATCTCGGCGGCGAGATATTCGGCTTCACGCCCGGCGTAGATTGCGCGGTCAGGCCAGCCCATCCATGCGGCCACGCCGTTGATTCCCACATAACCGCCGCCCGCGAGCCGGGGCGCAAGCTGTTGCTCGATGCGGTCGTCGCAGGAGATGCTGGGCCGCCCGCTCTCTGCTAACCTCTTTGTCCAAAAGGTCTTTCCGGCACCAGACATGCCGATAAGCGCCAAACGGAGAGGCTTTGTCTTGTGCAATTCCGGGTTCATAAGGGAGTCAACTAACATAACGTGACAGACTGGAACGGGCAAGGTGCACCGCGCGCGCTAAACTTTCAAATCCGGTGCATTCCTGGAACCTGTACTCGCGGACGGCTTGCGCGCTCATTGGCCAAGTGCTAGTTTTGCAGAGTGTTCTGCGGCGCACGCGCCGCCGAAGAAGAGCGGTGATTCGGGAGCTCCCAAGGGATTTTTGTAGCCGGTTCAGGGACGAAATTTTCGACGGACATTTCGAGACCGCCCTGTGGAATTTTGAAACGCGAGCAACTTCCGGTAGAACCGGAACGGCCCCGACAAGAACGGGGCAGGGCGGCGACTGGCCCTGATAACGACGCCGTGACAGCGGCGAATTGCGAAAGAACTCGCGCGCGGGGATTTTGTGTCGTACTGGTTTCGTAACGACAATCGGTTGCCGCAAGGACGGCTGGCCATCGTTTCCTACATCATCGTGGGAATGGTGGGCTTGCTCCTGCTGGGTTTCTGGAAGCTTCAGGTCATTGATTCCGAAAAATACTCCTCGATGGCGGAACGCAACCGCGTCCGCTACATCCCTATCATAGCGCCGCGCGGACGCATGCTGGACCGCGACGGAGTGCCGCTGGTCGACAACCGGCCATCATTCAGCGTGCTTCTGCTGCGCGACGATCCAGTCCTGATAGAGAAGAGCCTTCCGATCATCGCGGACGGCCTGAGCATTCCGATCGATGATTTGCGAGAGCAGCTCAACAACGCGAAAAATCTCCCCAAGTTTCAGCCCATCGTCATCAAGCCGGAAGCCAGCAACGCCGATATCGCCTACATCGAGTCGCATCGCTCGGACATACCGGTTCTTGAAATGATCTCCGTGTCGCGGCGGCGCTACTTGCCGGGTGGATTCATGTCACACGCCGGCGGATACGTAGGTGAAGTCAGCGAAAAAGAGATTGAGAACAGCGGCGGGAAGCTCCGACCCGGCGACTTCGTGGGCAAGAGCGGCCTGGAGCGCGAATATAACGACGTTTTGATGGGTACCGACGGCATGCGTCGGGTCATCGTCAACAGCGTCGGCAAGGAAATGGGCCGTCTTTCGACGCAGGAAGCAGTTCCGGGAAAACCGATCGTTCTCACTATCGATTACGATTTGCAGCAGGCGGCCGAGCAGTCGCTGGGAGCACGGCCTGGCGCCGCCGTTGCGCTGGACCCACGTACGGGAGAAGTGCTGGCGATGGTGAGCCATCCGTCACCGGACCCCAACAATTTCGCCGTGCGGATTTCTTCCGAGGAGTGGAAGAGACTCAACGAGGATCCGGAAAAGCCGCTGCTCAACCGCACCATTCAGGCGCAACTCGCGCCGGGATCCGTGTTCAAAATAATCACGGCCACGGCGATGCTGGAGGACCACAATCCGCCGGAAAGTTTCACGACGTATTGCCCGGGTTACGCGACATTCTACGGACGACAGTTCAAGTGCTGGGTCTTTGGCAAAAGTGCGCACGGCGCAGTGGATTTGCACAAAGCCATCCTTCAATCATGCGACGTTTTCTTCTACAACGTGGGACAGCGGCTGGGCATTGACCGGCTCGCCTACTACGGCGCGAAGCTGGGCCTGGGCCACCGGACGGGCATCGACCTCCCCTCGGAAGAAGCAGGGAACATGCCGTCTGCCGAGTGGGTGGAACGCGTTTTCCACCGTAAGTGGTACGCAGGCGAGACGATCTCCGTGTCCACGGGACAGGGCGCCGTTACAACCACGCCGCTGCAACTCGCGCGAACGATTGGCGGAATCGCGATGGGCGGGGTTTTCAAGCAGCCGCACATGTTGAAAGATGCGCAGAAGGTAGGCGAAGAGCGATTCGAAATCTCGGAGCCGACGGTCCGAAAGATAACGGATGCCATGTATGGCGTCGTGAACGAGGGCGGCACCGGAGCAGGGCTCAAGCTGGCGGGGATTGAGTTCAGCGGAAAATCGGGAACGGCCCAGGTGATAGGTTACGCGACGCGCGAGCGCTTTGGAAAACAGAAAAAATTCGAAGACAACGCATGGTTCGTGGGCTATGCGCCGCGGCGGAACCCGGAAATTGTGGTGTCCGTGCTGGTGCAGGAGAGCGGAAAGCACGGAGGCGAGGCGGCAGGGCCAGTGGTGCGCGACGTAATCAAGGCTTATTACGACAAGAAGGCGAAGCGAACGGAAGGACAGTACACTGCGGTTGAGCAAGACGCACCGGCTAAAATCGCGAGACCCGTGGCGGCCATCCAGGCTCGGACAGGATTGAAATCGGGTGCCCAGGCCAGCATGGTGCCAGCCCGCGCGGCGAGCACCGCGGAACAACGCCAAGGTGAATTGAACCGATGAAGGACGGACCCGGAACGCGCGATTACGATTGGTGGCTGTTCGCCATCCTCGCCGCAATTTGCACGATTGGCGTTGTGGAGATCTATTCCGCCACGCATGGCAGCTCGCTCGCCGGCATGCACATGAAGCAGGTCCGCTGGCTGGTACTCGGGACCATCCTGATGTTCGTGCTCTCACGCATAGATTACCACCTGATCCTGGAACAAGCCTGGCTGCTCTATCTCTTGGGTGTGGTGGCGCTGGTTGCGGTGCTTCTGGTGGGTCACACGCGATTTGGGGCCAAACGGTGGATCCCGGTGATGGGCGAATTTCTTCAGGTGTCGGAACTCGTAAAGTTGATTATAATCATATGGGTGGCGCGTTTCTTTGCGGAAGTGCGCTCGGATGACCTCTCCCTGCAGGATTTGATCAAAGGGGGGCTATTTGTTGGAGTGCCGCTGGGCTTGATTTTGAAGCAGCCCGATTTGGGCACGGCGCTCGTGTTAACGCCGGTCTTGGCTGTCGGTGCCTTTTTGGCGGGTTTGCAGTGGCGGCACGCTGCCATCATTACGTTGGCGGGGGTGTTGTTGGTGGGATGCGTTTTCTTTCCACCCGTGAGCCGGCATATTCTGAAGCCGTACCAGAGAGATAGAATCACCTCCTTCCTGCACCCGGAAAATGATCCGAAGGGATCGGGGTATCAATTGCTGCAATCGCAGATTGCCGTGGGCTCTGGCGGCTTCTGGGGAAAAGGGTTTGGAAATGGAAGCCAGAATCAGCTGGGGTACATTCCCGTCCGCTATTCCGATTTCATCATGTCGGCGTGGGCGGAGGAGCAAGGATTTAAGGGAGTAATAGTGGCTTTAGGGCTGTATATGGCGTTGTTGCTGCGTTTGGTGCAGAATGCTCAGCGCGCGAAAGATCGCGCGGGAATGTTTCTGGTCATGGGCGTGGCGGCGGCGTTGGGCTTTCATGTTTTGGTGAATGTGGCCATGGTCATCGGCGCGATGCCGGTGACCGGGATTCCGTTGCCGCTGATGAGCTACGGAGGCTCAGCCACGCTGTTTGTTTTTCTGGCGATTGGTCTGGTTATGAACGTCCGGCTTCGCCGGTTCGTGAACTGAACCAGGCGCCAGTCCCGAGTGACGTACCAGTCTTGGGGGGAACGCACCGGGCAGGAAATGTTGACCGCGCCGTGGTCATGGAGCGCACTACCGGCCGGTCACTAGATACAAGGATCTTTAGAGTGAGGACCGCATCGTCCGCCGCTCGCCTGGAGAGTTTCCGGCGACGTACCAGCCTCGATAACCTGAGGAATTCTCATCCCTCTGGCTTCGAACACCAAGCCATCGCAATGGAGTTGTGGCCTACGTGTGCCCGGCTTTTCGCAGGGCAGGCAGGCAATTTATGGACCTCCGACGGGCAAATGCCCGCGGCGATTCGTCCCGTGAGTCCCGGCCAGGCCGGGGCTGCACGGAAAGGTGACCCCCGTCAAGCCGGGGTCACGGATCATAAGGAGTTTTCATGTCGAAAGAATTGGTCATATCCGCGGGCTCCCATGAACGGCGAGTCGCGATTCTGGAAGAAGGTCAGCTAGTCGAGATTTACATCGAGCGCGAAAAAGAGTTCGCGCTGGTTGGCAGCATCTACAAAGGCAAAGTTACCCGCGTCCTGCCCGGCATGCAGTCAGCCTTCGTTGACATCGGATTGGACGGGGACGCCTTCCTGTACGTCAGCGACGTATTCGAAAACCTCGAAGACTACGATCACGGCCAGGGGCACGAGACCTTGGTCCCTGTACCGTTGCCTTTGCGACCCGTCGAGCAACCCAGCGTCGAACTCTTACCGGGAGAATCTCTCGCGCGCGCCAGCGAACATGCGACGGAAGTTCGTCCCGAGGAAGTGCCGCCGGGGGAGGTTCACCACGAAGAACGCGCCTCGGTTCAAGAAGGGATATCCGCGAGTTCCGAATCAGCGGAAGATCAGCACGGTGAGCAGCACGCAGAAGCTCATGCTGAAGCGGGCGAAGAACGCCAGCCGGAATCCAATGCTTCGGCGCCACAAAACTTTGCCCCGCATTACAACCCCACACAGAATTATGCCCCGCGAGGCGAACGCGGCGGCCAGGATTACGGTCGAGGGGGTGACCGTGGCGGCGATCGTGGAGGCAACCGCGGCGGTGGACGCTGGGGCCGCCGCGGCGGACGCAACCGTGGCGGAAGTGGTGGACGTCACCAAGCACCCGGTGGACGTAATCTGCCGCCTTCAAAATATGCTTCGCCGCAAGGTGGCGAATCGCGCAGTCATGATCGAGGTCAGGATCGGGGGAGCTACGAGAATCGCGGACAACAATACCGCGGCTACGATAATCGGCGGTCGGAAGGGCCGCGTCCCGGCGGACCTGCGGCTCCCGGGGAATCCGGGGAAGAACCGATTCTTCTCCCTGGTGAATCATTGGCAAAGTACCGGGACAAGCCCGCGGTGGCGGCTGTTCCAACAATCGCGGAACGCGAATCGAACCAAGCCCGGTCGGAAGCGGAAGAGTTGACCGCGCGCGCAGGGTCGGTTGCGTCATCGAATTTGCCAGGTGCCGTGAATCTTCCTCGTCGTTTCTCTGGGGGACTTCCCCGGTGGGTACTGGCCGATGCCGGGTCTGAAGCAACCGGCGAGGCAACCCCAGTTTCAGAACAGAACGAGTCGGCGGCAGATGTTCCCGTTAACCAACAGGAAGAAGTTCGGGAGCCGGTGGAACAGGTCCGCCGGGAAGCAGAGCTGAGCGAAGATCAGGTCGCGGCCCTCGCTACGGACTTCGTCGAAGCCAAGCATGAGGAGATGCAGGACCAGGCTGAAGCCGATGCCGTCGTTGGCGGCGCGGAATTCGACGACGAGGCGGAAGAGGAAATGGAAACCGCGGAGGAAGCGGAAGAAATTCGAACCGCCGAAGCGGCCGAGATTGCCGAAGACGAAGGCGAGGAAGTCCAAGGACGCCGCGCGGCGGCACGTGCGGAAGCCGAGGCTGACGCCGCGCACGAAAGTGCTGAGCATGCGGCGGCTCTGGGCGAACATGTGGAAGCGGAACACGAAGCAGATCACGGTGTACAACACGAAGCTCCGGAACACTCCGGCGCCGAGGAGTCGCGCACCGAAACCGAATTGATCGCGGCGTCTACAGAATCCAGCGCAGAACACACGGCCGTTGAGGATGACTCTATTCTTCTCCCCGGTGAAACGCGCGCTCCACGCATTGGTGGCCCGCCCGCGCCGCGCGAGGATTTTCCGCGAGATTCCGCGCGAGTCGGCGGCAACCCGCGTTCTCGTTTCCAACGGCCTTTCCGCGGCGGTGGACGAGACCGCGGTGGGCGTGGCGGCCGGCCGGATCGGCGAGGTGGTGATCGGGGAGGACGCCCACGATTCGAACGCCGCGGCCCCGGTGGACCGCGGCATGACCGGGGCTATCAGGGCGGCCACTCAGGGCCCTCCCGGCGTCCTCAGTTGATTTCCGAAATGCTGAAGGCCGGGCAGGACATCGTCATTCAGATCGCCAAGGAGCCTCTCGGCAAAAAGGGCGCGCGGATCACGAGCCACGTCGCGCTCCCCGGACGCTTCCTCGTCTATATGCCGACGGTTGACCACATCGGCGTTTCGCGCAAGATTGCTTCCGCCGAGAACCGCTCGCGCCTGCGGCGGCTGGTAGGCGAAGCGCGAGGCAGCTATCCCGGGGGTTTCATCGTGCGTACGGCCGCGGGCGGGGCCACCGACGAAGAGATCCGCACCGATATCGAGTTTCTAGGGAAAACCTGGAACGAGATCAAGGAGCGCAGCGAGCAGCGCAAAGCGCCGGCGCTGCTGCATCGCGACCTGAACCTCGTCGAGCGCATCCTGCGCGACTACGTCAGCGACGATTTCACCGGCATCTGGATCGACAACGAAGAAGAATTCGGCAAGGTCGTCGAATTCGTCAGCCGCTTCCAGCCCAAGCTGGTCAGCAAGGTAAAGCTATACACCAAGGAAACGCCGATCTTCGAGGAGTTCGGCATCCAGCACGATCTCGACAAAGCGCTGCGCGCAAAAGTGTGGCTGAAGTCAGGCGGCTACATCGTCATCAACCACACCGAAGCGCTGGTGGCCATCGACGTCAACACCGGCAAGTTCGTAGGCAAGGGCTCGACGCGCCTCGAGGACACCATCGTCAAGACCAACCTCGAAGCGGTCAAGGAGATCGTGCGGCAAATCCGCCTGCGCGACCTCGGCGGGATTATCGTCGTCGACTTCATCGATATGGAGGAGCGCCGCAACCGCGAAAAAGTACTGGGCGCATTGCAACAAGCGCTTGAAGAGGATAAGGCGCCTTCGAAAGCGCTTTCCTTCAACGAGTTCGGGTTGGTTTGCATCACCCGCAAACGCACCAAGCAAGCGCTTGAACGTGTCCTTTGCCAGCCGTGTCCGTATTGCACCGGCTCAGGCATGGTCAAGTCTATTCCCACTCTCTGCTACGAGATTCAGGCGGAGGCACGGAAGATGGCTGTGGCCAACGAAGAAGGTCCGAACCTCACATTGCGCGTGCATCCAGAGATCGCCAAGGCGCTCAAGACCAGGGAGTCCATGCTCATCGATGAGCTAGAGCAGACCGCGCACAAGCACATCATCATCCAGTCTGACGCCACCCTCCACTGGGAGCAGTACGATATCTACTAGGGAATCGTGGTGCAAATTACAGATTCGAGTGGAATAGAGAGCCCCGCCGATTTCTTTGGCCGGGCTTTTGTTCATATCTTGATTCCTCAGGATTAGCGGCCGTTTCCAAATCGCTTGTTTAGCACGCACGATTGTTGCGCGACTTCGCCTGTCCGGAAGGTCAGTTTCCGAAGTGCGCAAGCCCATACCTTTTCCTCGTTGCTCCACGTGCTGCGCGCGCCTACAGTGAATTCACGCTGCTCCTTCCCACCCGGAGCAATCGTCATTCTTAGGATTCCGATAAGGGAGGTATTATGTGGGCTAAGCAGCAAACCGTGGCTGAACCGCCGGGCGTTTCGCCTTCTCAAGGTTCACCAACTCCAGTTGTTCCTTTCAATTCTGCAGCGTCGAACTTACGTCTTAGCGGCACGAGTGTCCGTAGCTCCGCGCGCCTGGGCGCAAGCATCGCAATCAAGGGCCAGGTCACCGGCACCGAAGATCTGCAAATCGATGGAAAAATAGATGGGCCGATTTCCCTGAAAGGGCATGAACTTATCGTCGGCCCTACCGCTCAGCTCAATTCCGAGATTCACGCTGGCGAACTGGTCGTCTCCGGCAAAGTCGTGGGCAACGTCCACGTCCGCGGCCGGGTGGACATCAAGAGGGATGGCTCAATCACGGGAGATATTTCATCGGCGCGGATCAGCATCGAAGACGGCGCGTATTTTAAGGGCCGCATCGAAATTGACCCCGCCAAATCGCAAGCCGCTGCAGATTAATCAACAAAAGACGCCTGTGCGCAAACTCGCCCGGGCGTCTTTCTTCTACCCTCGAACTTCCAACCCTTAAGTTTCCGAATAGCGCTGCTCAGTCCAGGGGTCGCCATAAGCGTGGTAGCCGTTGCGCTCCCAGAACCCGAGGCGCTCGTGGTCCAACAGCATGAAACCTCGCACCCATTTCACGCTTTTCCAGCCGTACAAATGAGGCACAACCAATCGTAGCGGCCCGCCGTGTTCCGCCGCGAGTGGCTCACCGTCATGTTCGAAAGCAAACAGCACGTCAGGCCGCAGCAAATCGCTGAGTGGCACGTTAGCCGCGTAGCCCTCCTCCGCCAATAACAGAACAAACTTCACCAGTGGCTTGGGTTTCACGAGTTTCACTACGTCAGTGAAGAGCACGCCCTTCCAGTGATTGTCCAGGCGGCTCCAGCGTGTTACGCAGTGAAAATCGGAGGTGATTTCCGTCTGCGGTAAGGCACGAAATTCATTCCAGGTCAAACGCCTGGGCTCCTCCACTTCGCCCGAAATCTTGAAGTCCCACTTGGAGGGATCGAACTGCGGCACACTGCCCTCGTGCAGCACGGGCCATTTCAGGGTTAGTGACTGACCGGGCGGCAGGCGCCCTTCCTCCTTGGCTTTCTGTTCCAGGACTCTTCGGTGGTTCGAGGGGTCAGCTGATGTCATCCGTGCCTGGTCCTTTCCTTCGCCACCTCTGGGAAATCCGCACGTCTTCCCACAACAGCGGCATATCTTAGATGCTTAGTAAAAAAGGAAGATGCGGGCGTGAGAAAAGGACGCGGGCCCATCGGGTTTCAGGGCTATGGAGGTTGCGAAATATCTAGCTGATGTCCACTTCCAAGCCGCCCACCCACCCCGCGACAAGATTGTAGAGGACGGCAAGGATCACGGCCCCCATGCCGCCGATAATGCCATAGCAAACCGGGAACATAATTACGGCCCCCATCCCGAAGAACATTCGGAACACGCCAAGCTGGACTCCCGGCGCAAGGGCCCCTCCCAGCAAGGAGATGAGCGCGAAAATCACGCCCAGAATAAGGCCCAAAACCCCATACACAGCAAATCCCAATTTGAATGCCGACCCTGGGCCGATTCGTTTCAGTGTCGTCATGCTTCACCTCCTTGGTGAATTGGCCGGGATGCTAACAGAAGCAATCAAGCAGTACAACAGCTTCCCGCGCGGGGCGCGGCAATTTTCCGTGTGCTATCATCTGCGTTTGAACCGCTACAATTCTGACCGACAGGTGAGCTTCGAATGACGGCACGCATCCTCGACGGCGCCAAGATTCGCGATCAGGTCTTCGCCGAACTGAAGTCGGAAATTGCCGCCCTCGCCGCCGTTGGTGTACGGCCGGGGCTCGCCGCCGTGCTCGTTGGCGAAAACCCCGCCTCGCAGCTTTACGTGAAAAGCAAAATCGCCTCCTGCGAACAACTCGGCCTAGCCAGTTGGCTGCAAACGCCGCTCGCGACGGTTACCACCGGGCAAATGCTGAAATTAGTCGATGACCTGAACCTGGATGAAAATGTCGATGGCATTCTTGTCCAGCTTCCTTTGCCCGTACAGGTGGATACAAAGCGCGTCCTGGAAGCGGTCAATCCCGCGAAGGATGTTGACGGCTTCCATCCGGTTAACCTCGGACGCCTGGTCACGGGACGACCCGGCCTGGTCGCTTGCACGCCAGCCGGCTGCATGGAAATTCTTCGCCGCGCCGGAATTCCACTCGAAGGCGCAAACGCGGTGGTCCTTGGCCGTAGCGACATCGTCGGAAAACCGATGGCGCTGTTGTTGATGCACACGAATGCCACGGTGACGATCTGCCATTCGAAGACGCGGAATCTTCCTGATGTCCTGCGCCGCGCTGACATCATCGTTGCGGCCATGGGTAAGGCGGGTTACGTCGATGCGGATTGGATTCGCCCCGGGGCTACGGTCATCGACGTTGGGACCAACAAAGTAACCGACGCGAAGGAAGCGCAGCGTCTGCTAAAAAATTTTCCTGAGCGCCTGGAAAAATTCCGTGCCAAAGGGAGCATCCTCGTGGGTGACGTACATCCCAACGTCGTACATGTTGCTGGAGCGCTCACACCCGTGCCCGGTGGCGTCGGGCCGATGACCATCACCATGCTGATGAGCAACACCGTCAAGGCCGCCAGACTGCGTCTCGGGACTTCTTCAGCGAACGCCGCCTCTCGCGCGACGCGCTCCAGCTTGATCGCGCAGTGAAGCACCGCTCCATGCTGCGAGTGGGTATTACCGGCGGCATTGCCAGCGGAAAGAGCGCCGTGGCGGTCATGCTTCGTGAACTGGGCTTCCCGGTGCTCGACGCGGATTCGCTGGCCCACAAACTTGTCGAGCCCGGCCAGGCCGCCTATAACGAAGTGGTGAGCACATTCGGTCGTGAAATCCTCGGCAAGGACGACCGTGTCGACCGCACCAAGCTTGCTTCCATTGTTTTTGCCGATCGCGCCAAGCTCGATCGTTTGAACGCCATCGTGCACCCGCGCGTGGGGGAAGCCATGGACCGGCAGTTCCATGAGTGGCAGCGTGCGGGAATTCACGATATAGCGTTCATCGAAGCGGCTTTGATCGTGGAAGCCGGTCTGTACAAGAGGCTCGACGGCTTGGTGGTCGCCTGGTGCACGCCTGAGCAGCAGCTAGAGCGGCTTCGCGCGCGGAAAATGAGCGAAGAAGAGGCGCGTCACCGCATTGCCGCGCAACTCCCTATCGCAGAAAAGCTGCGGTACGCAACCGAGAAGATCGATTGCTCCGGCTCCCTGGAAGAGACCCGCCGTCAGGTGGAAGCACTGGCCGCAAAGTTACGCGGCAGCCTGTCACGGTAAAGTTAAAAACTGCCAACAAAAGGAGAATGATCCGTCCAAAGCTCTGTGAGGGAGAAAATCCGTGCTTATTCCGAGTATCATAGCTGGAGAAGGATGACACCCATGATGCAAGCAAAATCGAACAATTTTCCCCGGCTGATTCTTGCGGCCCTCATTCTGATCCTTGGCGCTTTTTGGGTTGGCGCGCGCTTCAGCACCCGCGGACCGGTGGATGTAGGGGCCGAGCCTCTCGGGCGTTCCAGCTCCGTATTACCTAAGGATGTTGCCGCGCGTGACGCGGCCCTGACGGAAGAGGAATCCTTGAATGTGCGCATCTACCGGCAGGCATCGCCCGCTGTCGCGAACATCCTCACCAAGGCCACCGAGTACGATTTTTTCATGGACCCCGTCCCCGTCGAGGGCGCGGGTTCCGGTTTCCTGATCGATCCTCGAGGCTACATCCTCACGAATTTTCACGTCGTGCAGGGAGCCCAATCGATTGAAGTGGTTCTCGGCGATCAATCGCGTTATCCGGCAAAGTTCATTGGCGCCGATCAACGCAATGACGTTGCGCTTATCCAAATCGAACCGAAGGGCAAGAAGCTCGCTTCGCTCTCCCTGGGCGATTCCGCCGCGCTGCAAGTCGGCCAAAAGGTTCTCGCAATCGGCAATCCTTTTGGCTTTCAGAGCACGCTGACCACGGGCGTAGTGAGCGCGCTTGGCCGAACGGTGCAGACAAGTCAAACCACATTTATCGATGAAGCCATCCAGACCGACGCCTCCATCAATCGCGGGAATTCGGGGGGACCCCTCATCAATACGCATGGCGAGGTGATTGGGATCAATTCCGCGATCTACACGCCCAGCGGTTCGGCAGCGGGCATCGGATTCGCAATTCCCATCAATACCGCGAAGATCATTGCGCACGACCTGATGACCGACGGCCGCGTGCACCAAGCCTTCCTTGGCGTGCGAACCCTGCCGGTGTCGGGATGGCTCTCGGAAGCGCTGGATCTGCCGGTCAAGGAAGGGTTGCTGATCGAAGAAGCGACGCGCGGTGCGCCCGCTGCCCAGGCTGGTCTTCGCGGCGGTGACCGTGTAGCACAGGCAGGCATGCGCCGGATCGCCATTGGTGGCGACGTCATCGTCTCGGTGGATGGCCAAAAAGTCAGCAGTCCACTTGATCTAAGCCTGATTCTAAACCGCAAGCGGCCTAACGATACGGTGACGGTCAGCATCTATCGCGGCGGCAAGAAAATGGATGTGCCCGTCAAGCTCGGTGAGCGCACCGGGAACTAGTTCACGCTATTCGAGGGCCTCTCGACAACTCGGCGAAGCACAGAGAGAGCGAAAGGTGGTCTCCGCAACCCGCATTGGGCACAGCATTACAGGCAACCAGATAATCATGGCGAGTACACCCAAGGCATCGGTTCCGAGCAGCTTGATCGAGAGAACTCTCATGCCAGCCACGAGCGGAAAGAACGCCAGGCAATGGACAGGTGACGAATCCATAGCCTCCTGAGATCGAGCCAATACTTTTGGTATACATCCACGGGCTTGGAACCGGTCTCCATTGTGCAATCACGTTTGATGCCCAAATTCTTTTCGGTGCTTCTCCCGCTCCCCTTCACTCAGCGAGTACCAGCTTTCTGCGATATCACGCACGCGCTCCAATTCTTTCTGCATCTCTGCGTGTTTGGCCTCGAGCAGGTGCGAATCCGCATCCGCCGGCACGTAAATCGGCGGCGCGAACAAAATCACAGTGCGCGTAAACGGCATCGGCAGGAGAAAATGGTCCCACGTCCAGGTGAACGTCTTCCCGCGATCCACTCCGATGTGAAACACCATCACCGGGCAGCCCGTTTTCCGTGCCAGCATCACGGGGCCCGGTTTTGCCACGTAGCGCGGTCCGCGCGGCCCGTCGATCGTAAAAGCGCAATCCAAGCCTTCTTCCAGCCGCCTCGCCATTATCGCCAACCCGCGCAGCCCGCCGCGTGAAGAGCTCCCCTGCGCCGTGCCGAATCCGAGCCACTCGATGACTTTGCGCGTCCACTGCCCGTCAAACGCCGTGGTGTTCATCACCACCGTTCCGTGATTTCTATGCCACCACACTATCGGAATGATGACGCGGTGCCAAAACGCCCAAATGCAGCGCTTTCCCGAAGAGTACACGGCTTCCGCATGCTGCCAACCGAGCACTTCATAACGTAGCGTCGGGCCCAGAATGCGAATCACGCCGTACACCGCGGCGGCAATGAAAGGAATCTGCGCGCGACGCGACCACGGCAGTTGCGGCAACCGCGTATCGTAGTGCACGCCAACGCCGCCGGCCGCTTGCTCCGGTGGCCGCGATGAAACCCGCTCCTGCCCTGCCGCCGGCGAAGAGCTGCGGGCTGCGTCTTCTGTGCTCATCAGCGTATAGTATAGGCGAGTATTTCTCGCGCTACTTGCGGGAGTATCCCTGAGTGCCGCAGCTTTTCCATCGAAGTCATCTAGCGCGCCACGCCCCCGTGCTCGCGGTGGTGGTGGCTTTCTATTGCGCTGCTTTTGCCGCCGCGCGAGCGGCGCGTCCCGATCAACCTCCGTTTGATACCGTCGGCGCCATCGATGGCGAAGCTATTGCCGTTTCCGGCGCGATGACCGTGGAAGTCGTGCACGGCCAGGTAAAAACATTCCTCCGAAGCGGCAGCGACGTCCGCGTCAAGTCCGGCCAAGCACGTATTGACCTCGTCGAAGGCGGCTACATTATCATCTGTGGCCCGGCGCATTATTCAGTTCTAAAATCGGCTGGGTCGCTGACGCTCGCCCTTGATTTCGGCGTCATTCATGCCCACATCGTCCACGAGCCCGCGTTGACCATTTATACTGCGCAGCTCCAGGCCAGGCCGGTGGCCATCGGGGGCGGCCCCCAGGATGCGCTTGTGGGATTCGACATCGCTGGAGCCATGTGTATCCGGGCAAGCTCCGGCGCAGTCCGCCTCGAGCAACAGCTCACTGCCCAAAACGTGATCGTCCCGCAAGGCGGCGACATCCTCGTAAACAATGCGCAACTGGATACGCTTCATGCCGGTGCGGGACATTGCACTTGCGAATCACCCACGGCAAGAAGCGCTCCTCCTCCGGTTGCACCCTCGACGGAAGTAAGCATGCTCGCCACGACCGCGGAGATCCGCAAGAAACAGGCCGAAGGTAAGCGAGCTGCAACACAGCCAGATCCTCCGGCGGCTCCCGCGAGGGAAGAACCCGTCTACCAGGTTTTCATGCCGCCGCTCACTTACGATGCTAGCGCGAAAGTACAGGCGGAGTTTGATCCGAGGTTGATCATGCTGGTCCGCCGAGTGCGCGTGCGTCCCACGCTCATTTTTCAGGGCCAGGTCGAAGGTGAACCCGTCGCAGTTGCAAGCAACACGCCGCAAAACCCCTCCCCTGCCGATGCCCACGCACCCCAGAAAAGCGACCCCAAGGCTGCCCAGCCCGGGACTGACGATTCCATGCTTGGCCGCGTTCGCTCGTTTTTCCGCCGCCTGTGGGCGCGCAGCTCCTGACTCGGCACAAATTCTCGTTGACTTTTGTGGGCGTCATGGTATATAAGATAAAATATAATATTGCGTCTCCGCCGGCGGCACCATCCCTTGCGGTTTTCTGCGGTCCAGCCATTGTAAGGTAAGCAATTTAGAATCAACACTTGACCTTTTTGGGTTTTCCCGCTGCGGTCAGACGTTGGTGGAAGGCAGCAAAGTCGGCGTCGTAGCGACGCACTACTCCGGCGACCAGGAACTCGGCCTGCCAGTTTAGAGACTGGTTTGTTGGAAGCGGTACCGATCTCGGGCAGCTCGGTCATGAGCCAGACGGCTACATCCCTTCGTAATTCGGTCCGCCGCCGCCCTCCGGCACGACCCAATCGATAATCTGGTAGGGATCCGCGATGTCGCAGGTTTTGCAGTGCACGCAGTTTGCGGCGCTGATTTTCAGTTTTACCCCGTCTTTCTCCTTCGCCATTTCGTAAACCGCGGCGGGACAAAAATACTGGCACGGGTTGCCATATTCAACGACGCACTTGGTGGAACAAACGTTTAAATCCTTCACCACCAGGTGGCAGGGCTGATCTTCTTCGTGCCGCGTCCCGGAATGATACACATCCGTCAAGCGGTCAAATGTCAGTCTTCCGTCGCCTTTGAATCTCTCCGGAGCGCGGCGCCCGTTGATCTTTTTGTATGCCTCGTACCCCGCATGCGCGTGCATCGGATCGATTAATCCGCGCCCGCCGGTGAGGAACTGCAACCCGGCGTGAAAAAATCCTCGAAGCATTCCGTGCTGGAACGATTGGTGGAAGTTTCGCACTAGCCGCAACTCTTTCTTGATGTAGCTCTGCTCGATTTTCTGCGGAAACGCGCTGAGTTTCTTCGCGGAAGTGTCGCCGGCCTTGAGCGCTTCGTAAATCGTCTCGGCGGCTAGCATTCCGCTTTTCATCGCGAGGTGAATGCCCTTCAGCCTCTGCGAATCGAGGAAGCTCGCGGAATCACCAATGATGAGCCCCCCGTCCACGTAAGTCCGGGGCATCGCGTACCAGCCGCCGTAGGGCAGCGATTTCGCGCCGTAGCGCACCAGTCTGCCGCCATCGAGAATTTTCTTTAAGAACGGGTGCGTCTTCCACGTCTGAAACGCCGCGTGCGGATCGAACTGCGGATCAGCGTATTCGAGCGCCAGCACCAGCCCGATCGAAAGCCGGTTGTTGGAAAGCCCGTAAATCCACCCTCCGCCGTACATGTCGGTGGAAACCGGCCAGCCCAGCGTGTGCGCGACGTAACCGGGCTGGATGCGGCCCGACTGGACGTCCCACAATTCCTTGATGCCGATTCCGTAGCTCTGCGGATTAATGTTGTCGAGTTTTTTCTTCTCCACCAACTGCTTGGTCAGCGAACCGCGCGTGCCTTCTGCAAGCACTGTCACTTTCGCGCGCAGCTCGTAGCCCGGCGTGTAGTTGGCCTTTGGCTTGCTGTTTTTGTCGAGCCCTTTATCTTCCGTGATAACGCCGCCGATTCCATCCCGTTCGTAAATCAGCGATGCTCCGCCAAACTCTTTGAAGAGATTTACGCCCGCGGCCTCCACCAGCCCGCCGAGCCACTTTGTGATCTTGTTCAGCGAAACAACATAGTTGCCTTTGTTCTGGAACGGTGGCGGTGTAATCGGGAACCGGAACGAAGAACGATCGGTGAAGAGTAGCGCCGCGGAATCCGTTACCGGCGTATCGAGCGGCGCACTTTTCTGAAAATCCGGCACCAGTTCGGCCAGCGCCTTGGGATTCATGATCGCGCCGGAAAGCTGGTGCGCCCCGATTTCACGCCCCTTCTCGAGCACGTAAATATTCTCCGCGGATAGCTCCGGTTTTGCTCCTTGCTTGCTGTGCTTTTTGATGAGATTCGCTAGATGCAACGCGCACGAGAGCCCCGCCGGCCCCGCGCCCACAATCAATACGTCCGCCTCCAGTTGTTCCCGTTCGACAGTCATCGCACCGTCGCTAAAAAGCAAGATATGCTACAACCTCTCCAACAACTCCAAATAAGCCTGGCTGGACATTCGCAATTCCCTCTTGACGGCTCGCTACCTTGTTCATATGCGACAGAACAGCATAAACGATGAAGCAAACTATTAGCACGATCACCGCGGTATCTCCGTAATGAAATGCCGTAAGTGCCTTTATCCCTAAATAAGGGAGCACAATAGCGGGCAGCGGAAGCGGCAAGCCGTAGACGAATTCTGCGGTCTGAAATTCAGCACGTTCGCTACCACGGATCAACGGAGAAAGGCTTGCTTTGCTGCAAAGCGTGAGCGCCACCGAAACGATTGTTCGGAGAACCAGCTCCAGTATCAGAAGAATTCCAACAAATTCTAGCGACCTGAGGATCATTGTTGTTAGCTAGATTTACTTCGTTTTCGCGCTAGGCATTGACAATCTCTGTGGTGTCGGCGGGGATCTTTAGACCCCTTCTCGATACTCCTGGGAAATCATCTCGAAAACCTGTGTCAACTCTGGGAGCGCGGTTTCCCTTGTATCCGTCAAAGTACAACAACCAGGAATGGCAGGTATCTAGGCAACCCAGGAGCCATCCTCCTGTCGATAGAGAATCGTTTTGTAATTCTCGAGCTTCATGGCGCGTAGGAAAGTATACGCCAAATCTGCATTATCCAGGGCCTATGCCGACTTCGCTTTTTCCAAGGCTTCCGTCAGCGCCGGCATAATCTCGAAAATATCGCCGACCACGCCGTAATCCGCAATTTCAAAAATCGGCGCGTTCGCATCCTTGTTGACCGCCACAATCGTCCGCGCGCCCTTCATGCCCACGACGTGCTGGATCGCGCCGCTGATTCCCAGCGCCAAATAGAGTTTCGGCGCCACGGTCTGTCCGGAGCTTCCGATCTGACGTTCCATGGGGAGCCAGCCTTCATCGCAAATGGGGCGCGAAGCTGCAATTTCCCCGCCTAGTACCTTGGCGAGCGCCTCGGCTTGCGGAATGTTTTCCGGAGTCTTGATTCCGCGCCCAATCGCTACAATGAGCGGCGCCTGCGTCAGGTCCACGGCGGTTTTTGCTTCCTTGAACAGCTCGAGCGGCTTGGTGCGAACCTGTTCCGGTTTCAGGTCGATCGTCACCTTGCTTACCGGAGCTTTTCCCGAGGGATGCGCTGAGAGAAGATCCGAACGAAATGCTCCAGACTGAAACGACGCGAACCACGGGGCGGCGCCCACAAACGTCACGTCGGCGGCCGTTTTTCCTTGAAACATTTGTCGCACGAAGACAAGCTTCCCGCCTTCGTAGCGGTAGCCGATGCAATCACCAATCATGCCCTTCCCCAGCGCAGCAGCCAGCTTCGGTGCAAAATCGCGAACCTGGTAGGTGTGCGGGAACAACACAAGGTCCGGTTTCGCGGAAGCAATGACTTGCGAGAGCGCCACGCAATATCCGTCCGGCGTGTAGGATTCGAGCAAATCGTGTTCGGTCAAGAGCACTTCCGCGACGTGCTTCGCAGCGAGTTCATCAGCTAGCCCGGCCACGCCCTTGCCGATCACCAAGGCGCTTATCGTGCCCGAGGTCGCTGCTGCAATTTGCTGCGCCGCCACCAGCGTCTCAAAACTCGTGTTGTTCCACTTTCCCTGCCGCTGCTCGGCTATCAGTAGAATTTTCATTTATGTCGATCCTTCAGCAAGAAAATGTCATTCCGAGCACAGTGAGCGAAGCGAACGAAGTCGAGGAATCTCTTTTCGAACCCTGCGGCCGCAACAAGTTAAATCACGCGTGCCTCAAACTTCAGCTTCTCAACAAGCTTTGTCGCCACTTCTTTAGGCGTGCCGGTCAAAAACTCTGTCTTCTTGGTCTTCGTCGGCACGTAAATCTTCTCGATCTTCTGCGTCGGCCCGCCGGCGATACCCAGCGATTCCCGCGTCACCGTGGCGAGATCTTTTTTTTTCGCCGCCATGATGCCTTTTAGCGTCGCGTACCTCACCTTGTTGATCCCTGATTGGATCGAGAGCACTCCCGGCAGCGGGCACTCCATCCACTGGAACCATCCCGCTTCGAGCTCGCGCTTCAAGCGCATCTTTCCGTCCTGGACTTCAATCTGCATGATAATCGTCGCATGCGGTAAATTCAGCAGCGCGGCGAGCAGCACACCCGTTTGCCCAAAGCCGTGGTCATCGCTCTGCAAACCGGTCAGCACTAGATCGACTTTTTCTTTCTGAATCGCCGCCGCCAGCGCCCGCGCCGAGCCCAGCGGATCGAGTTGCGCGAAATTGTCATCGGCAATGTGAATGCCGCGGTCTGCGCCTTTTGCCAGCGCTTCCTTGACGGTCTGCTTCACTCGCTCCGGCCCCATCGTCAGCGCAATCACTTCCCCACCGTGCTTTTCCTTCAACCGCAGCGCTTCTTCAAGCGCGAAGCTGTCCGGCTCATTCATTTCAAAGCCGATGTCCGACTCTTTGATCCAGTTTCCCTCGATCGCCAGCGGCGCGTCCTTCGCGGGAACTTGCTTGATGCAGACGATAATGTTCACGGAATTTTTCCTTCTAATCGTTTTGCCCGAGAGGGATGGTTGTCATCCTGAGCCCGCCTGCGCAGGCAGGCGCCGCAAAGGATCTCAATTCAAAATTTCCTTGCTCACTCACTACGTTGAGATTCTTCAGCGAACCTTGTCGGTTCGCTTCAGAATGACAGCGAAGCACAGAGCAGCGTAGTGAAAGCTGCTATTTCCCCGACCAGCGCTTGAAAATCAGCGCGGCATTCGTGCCGCCGAATCCAAACGAATTCGACAAGGCATACTCGACCTGCGTTTTGCGCGCCACGTTCGGAACATAGTCCAGATCGCACTCCGGGTCCGGCGTCTCCTGATTTATAGTCGGCGGCAAAATCTGGTCGCGCAGCGCCAGGACGCTGATTCCCGCTTCCAGGCCGCCCGCGCCTCCCAGCAAGTGGCCCGTCATCGACTTCGTCGAACTGATGGCCACTTTTTTGGCGCGCTCGCCGAACAGCCGTTTCATCGCGCGGGTTTCGATCGCGTCCCCGATCGGCGTGGAAGTGCCATGTGCGTTGACGTAACTGATTTCGTCCGCTGTAATTTTGGCGTCCTTGATCGCCGCCCTCATCACGCGAAACGCCCCGTCGCCATTTTCCGCGGGCTGCGTGATGTGGTAAGCATCGCCGGACATCCCATAACCCACGATTTCCGCAAGAATCGGAGCACCGCGCTTCTGCGCGTGTTCGAGTGACTCCAAGATCAGGATTCCCGCGCCTTCGCCGACCACAAAGCCATCGCGCTCCGCGTCAAACGGCCGGCTGGCGTGTGCGGGATCGTCGTTCCGCGTCGAGAGCGCCTTCATCGACGCAAATCCGCCAATGCCCATTGGCGTAATCGTCGCTTCCGTGCCGCCGCAAATCATCATCTCCGCCGCGCCGCGCTCGACGATCTTGAACGAATCGCCGATCGCGTGCGCCGAGGCCGAGCAGGCTGTCGCGGTCGCGGAGTTTGGCCCGCGAGCCCCATAGCGAATCGAAATGTGGCCCGAAGCCAGATTGACAATCGCGGAAGGGATGAAAAACGGGGAGATGCGGTTCGGCCCGCCCTGGATCAGCTTGATGTGTTCCCGCTCGATGATGTCGAACCCGCCGATGCCCGAGGAAACGTAAACGCCTACTTCGTCCAGGTCCGATTGTTCGGGTTTCCATCCGGACATCCGCACCGCAAAATCCGCGCCGGCCAGGGCGACCTGGATGAACCGGCCCATCTTCTTCAATTCTTTTTTCTCGATCCAGAGGAAGGGATCAAAGTTCTTCACTTCGCCGGCGATCTTGCAGTCGAACCCCGTCGCATCAAATTGCGTGATCGTCCCGACGCCGCTTACGCCGGCCACGAGGTTTTTCCAGCTTTCCTCGGTGCCAATGCCCAGCGCGCAGACCAATCCAACGCCTGTAACGACCACCCGGCGAGTCAAAGTCCCCTTGCTCCCTGTTGAGGTGATAATTCCGTGGCTTACTTACCTTTGGCGTGCTTGTCGATATATTCGATCGCGTCTTTTACCGTGGTCATTTTCTCAGCGTCCTCGTCCGGCACCTCGATCCCGAACGCTTCTTCGAAGGCCATTACCAATTCCACCTGGTCGAGCGAATCTGCCCCCAGATCGTCCACGAAGGACGCAGTTGGCGTCACTTCGGCCTCATCCACGCCAAGCTGCTCGACGATAATCTGCTTTACGCGCTCTTCTACGCTGGCCATTCCCATTCCTCCGCAATCTGCTGTCGCTTGATATGCCCCTGCAAGCTCGTGCCGCTTGGGTTGTTGGTCAAAGCTCGTGTGCCGGAGCCTGTGTCCTTAGATTCTGCACCACCCGGTGCGGATGCGCTCCTACAGCCTGGTTTCTACCCTAGCAAATAACCCGTTCATTCTAGTCACCCCTCCCCGCAAGGTCAACTTTGGTGACACCTCGCAAATCCAGCAAGGGCCCGCTCAATTAGGAATCCACCAGACGGTAATTTACTTGAATACCCTAATTATGCGTGGTCCAATTCCCACCATAAACTGCGTCACCCTCGCCTTCGCTAAACATGAGATGACTGCCACGTCTTAAACCAAACTTTCCATGTTCCCCGAAATATAAAATCTTGGCGCCGGCAAACTCTCCGGGATCTCGTTCCCAAGAAAGTCTTGTTCGGATCCACACGGAATGCCTACGAACAATACGATCGATCTCATTCCTTGCAAAACTCATGCAAGATACATCCCGCCATTCACATCTAAGACGTGCCCTGTGATATATCCCGCCTCGTCGCTCGCCAAAAACACGATTGCCGCGGCTACGTCCTGCGCGGAACCCATCCGCCCCAGCGGAATTCTCGTCTTCAATTCTTCTTTCACCTTATCGGAGAGCACATCGGTCATGGGGGTCTCGATAAAGCCCGGCGCTACCGCGTTCACAGTAATATTTCGCGAAGAAATCTCGATCGCGATTGCTTTGGTCAATCCAATCAATCCCGCTTTTGCCGCCACGTAATTTACTTGGCCGGCGTTCCCCATCTCCGCGACGACCGAGGAAATATTGATGATCCTGCCCGCCCGCGCCTTCATCATCGTAAGCAACGCCTGCTGGATGCACAGGTGCGCGCCGGTCAAGTTCGTCCGCAGCACCGCCTCCCAATCGTCCATCTTCATCCGCACCGCCAAGCCATCGCGCGTGATGGCCGCGTTGTTCACCAGAATGTCCAGTCGCCCAAATTTTTCCGTGACCTTCTTGAATCCCGCCTTTACCTGGTCTGCGTCGGCTACATCCATCTTCACCGCGAAGGCTTCGCCGCCCGCTGCGGAGATCTCATTCACGAGAGCGGTCAGTTTTTCTTCATTGCGCGCGGCCACAGCGACTTTCGCGCCCGCCGAAGATAGCGCCAGCGCCGTGTCACGGCCGATCCCCTGCGACGCCCCCGTCACTACCGCCACTTTGTCTTTCAAACTAAACATTTCCTGTCCTGGACTGTATCTCACCTTTAGCAGGTCGCTGAAAAGGGCGAGTCTGTTCACTCACGGCGTACGAATCGCCTCTAGACTTGGAACGTCGATTGTCCTTATCTTCAGAGTACAGACTCAAGTCTGTGCCACACGACTTTTTCAGCACCCCGCTAGAGGTCAGGTTTTCCCTTTCGGATTACGAATTCTTCCGCAAAGGCCTGAACTACATACATTCATACTTATCACTTGCCTCTTCTTGTTCACGCAGCATCCGAGGCCCTGGCTCCGGCAATTTTCTCCATCGTCGCCGCCAGACTCTTCTCATCTTCCACGTTCAAGGCTGCCACCGACCGCTCGATCTGGCGCAGCAATCCGGTGAGTACACGTCCGGGCCCGACCTCGACAAACGTATTTACACCTTCATCGATCAGCAGCCTGATGGACTCTTCCCACCTCACCGGCATGGTTACTTGCCGTATTAACGCTTCGCGCGCTTCCTCGCCGCCGGTGATGGTGTCCGCATCCACGTTGGTCACCAGCGGCACCTGGAGCGCGGAAAATGACGCCGCGCGCAAATCCTTCTCCAGCCGCTCCTGCGCCGGTTTCATTAGCGCCGAATGGAACGGAGCCGAAACCGGCAAAATCACAGCGCGTTTAGCGCCCGACTGCGACGCAATCTCGACTGCTCGCTTGACTGCGCCGGCGTTTCCGGAGATTACCGTCTGCTCGGGTGAATTCAGATTTGCTGGCGAGCAGACACCCCCCTCGGCCGCGCGCTTGCAAGCGTCCAGTACAACCGCGGGTGACAAACCCATAATCGCGGCCATCGCACCTTCGCCGGCCGGCACCGCTTCCTGCATGTACGTTCCACGCTTGCGCACCAACTGCACCGCGTCGGCAAAGTTCAGCGCCCCTACAGCCACGAGCGCCGAATACTCGCCGAGGCTATGCCCGGTCGCAAAATCCGCCGAGAGGCCCTTGCCCGCCAGCACGCGGTGCACTGCCACCGAACATGTCAAAATCGCCGGCTGCGTATTCGCCGTGAGCTTCAGCTCGTCTTCCGTGCCTTCGAAGCACATTCTGGAAATCGAAAAGCCCAGCGCTTTGTCCGCCTCTTCAAAAACAGCTCTAGCGACAGGATATTTCTCCGACAACTCTTTGCCCATGCCAGGGTACTGCGAAGCTTGACCCGGAAACAAAAATGCTACTTTGCCCATCGCTCTTTCCCCTCCGGCCTTCTCATGCGCTCACACTCGCGGCCGAGAGCTCCTGTTCGATCTTCTCGTTCATGCGCGCGCGTGCGAGTCCCGCAGCCACACGAATGGCGTTCTTGACCGCGTTGGCGTTCGAACGCCCATGTCCGATCACACAAACCCCGCGCACACCCAGCAGCGGCGCGCCTCCGTACTCCGTGTAGTCAATCTTCTTTTTGAGACCCTTGAAAGCGCCCTTCGAAAGCAGCGCCCCGAACTGAGTTACCAGCGAGCTCTTTAGCGACTTCCCCAACAACCCGAACATCTGAAAGGCCAGCCCTTCGCAGATTTTCAGGACAATATTTCCCACAAAGCCGTCGCATACGATAACATCCACGTCGCCAGTAAAAAGGTCTCCCCCCTCCACGTTTCCCACATAATTCACCGGGCTCCTCTTCAGCCGGTTGTGGACCTCGCGCGTCAGTTCGTTGCCCTTGATTTCTTCTTCGCCGATCGAGAGCAGCCCCACGCGGGGCCGCCGGCTGCCAAACGTGGCGCGGTAATAGATCTCTCCCATCACCGCGAACTGCACCAAATGCTCGGGTTTGGAATCCACGTTGGCGCCAACATCCACCAACACGGACACGCCACCCTTGGCATTGGGAAACGGCGCTGCCAGCGCTACCCGGTCCACTGATTCCAGCGTTCCGAGCAGAAACCGCGACACGGTCATGACGGCGCCGGTATTTCCTGCGCTGACCAGCCCGTCCGCCTTCACTTCACGCACCAGTCTGGCGGCAACATGCACAGAGCTGTCTTTCTTCCGGCGAAACGCCTGCGCCGGGTGATCCTCCATAGTGATCACTTCACTGGCGGGCACCACCTCGAGGTGCAGGTCCGCGGTGGCCTGTTTGGCCAACTCCGCGCGCACCGCATGCGGCTGGCCGACCAGCAAAATGCGCACGCCGAACTCGCGTGCAGCCAGCACACTGCCCTCGACCTCGGGTCGGGGCGCATGGTCACCGCCCATTGCGTCCACTGCGATTGTGATCATGGGAGATTGCCCGCGGGCTGCCGAAAACTCAGGAAACTATGCCGATATCTCTTTGACCGCACGGCCCTTGTAGTAGCCGCAATGGGGACAGGCCTGGTGCGGCTGCTTCATTTCGTGGCAGTTTGGACACTTCCCCAGCGACAGCTTGGTCAGAAAGTCGTGCGCCCGCCGTGTGCTGGTCCTTCTCTTTGAGTGCCGCCGTTTTGGATTAGGCATTGCAATACTCCTGGTTTTCGCCTGATGTGGGCGGATTGTATGGGCTTTTCATCCGAAAAGCTATCTTTTAGGCTTCACCACAGATTTTGCGAGAAATAAATTTCCCGCCTCAATCTGCAAACTGTTAAAACACACATACTCTGCAAGCGTTTGAGGATAAGCTAGATTACTGTTTTTTCAGCCAGTCCTGCTTGAGGCGCGCGAGGGGGGCCAGTCTTGGATCCGTCGCGTGAGTCTCACACCTGCACTCTTCGTGGTTGAGGTTCGCCCCGCAGTTGGGGCACAAACCGCGGCAGTCGCTTCGGCAGATCACCTTCAGCGGCAACGCCAGCAGCACCTGTTCCTTCAAAACATCCGCCAGGAAGAGTCCCTCTCCTTCAAAAAAACCGATTTCCGTATCGTCGTCCTTTAGCCGGTCTTCTCTGGGCTTCAGGTTCTTCACCAGGGGCCTGTAGAACAAGTCAAATGACCGGCTCACATCCTCGACGACGGGTTCCAGGCAGCGCGCACATACCATCTCGATCTTGGTTTCCAGATCGCCGGTGACACGGATCTGTCCGTCGAGAAGCTCGGCGGTCGCCGTTACTTCCAGCGGCTCGGTCTGCTTAATATCCGCGGTATGGTAATCGACGCTCCCAGGAGCGTAGCTCTTCCGGATGCGCAATTTACGGACGGCAAGGTCCTTAACGTCAAGGAACATGTCTTCGGCGCCTCCGGCGCGTACGCTCATGCTTTCTCATTATTGGGTCGGCTGCCTCTCAAGTCAAGGAACCTTGCCCCTTCGTGAGCCTTATTTTGTTGCCTTTCTGGCATCAAGCGGGCCTAGTACCGCCGGTCAGCTCGCTCGTTGAGTCTGAGCATGAATGCCTGAGCGGGTCGCGTAGTTTCCAAACTGGCGTAATTTCTCCCTATTGCTACAATGTTTCCGCTCTTCCCGTCAGTGGAGTGAGCCTGGGGGTAGGTATGGCCACGCGCCGTTTTTCTTCACTCGCAATCCTGGCGTTAGTGATCCTCGGGGCAGTCTTCCCTGCTTTCGTGGGAACTGCAAGACTTCGCGCCTCCGACGATCCCGTGCAACACAGCTTCGACGCGGCCAATCTCGATCGCACCTGCAAGCCCTGCGACGATTTCTTCCAGTTTGCAAACGGCGGCTGGCTTAAGAACAATCCGATCCCACCCGATTACTCCGTATGGGGCAGCTTTGTCACGCTGGCAGAGAAAAACCAGGAAAATGTACACGCCATCCTGGAGGCGGCCGTGCATGCCAGCGCTCCGGCCGGATCAAATGAGCAGAAAATCGGTGATTTCTTTGCTAGTTGCATGGATACGACAGCGATTGACGCCGCAGGCCTCAAGCCAATTGCCGAGGAATTCGCTTCCATCGATTCGATCCATGATCTCCCCAGTCTTCTCGAGCGAGCGGCCAAGCTTCAGACCGCGGGTGTGAATGTATTATTTGCCTTCGGCTCCGATCAGGACTTCAAGGACAGTACACGCGTGATTGGCGAGGCAAACCAGGGCGGCTTGGGGCTCCCGGACCGCGATTATTACACCCGCGATGACGCCGATTCGAAAAAACTTCGCGAACAGTATGTGAAGCACGTGGCCAAGATGCTCGAGCTTGTTGGCGTTTCACCAGAGAAAGCAGCTGGGGAGGCGACCTCAATCCTGACGATCGAGACCTCGCTCGCCAAGGCGTCCATGACTAACGTCGAACTTCGTGATCCCACGGCCGTTTATCACAAGATGCCAATTGCGGACGCCCAGGCGTTGACGCCCAATATTCCCTGGCTGGCCTATTTCCGCGCCGTTGGCAGCGCGCCGCTCACTGAAATCAACATCGGCCAGCCCGATTTCTTTAAAGCGCTTAACGGCATGCTCGCGAACGTCACGCTAAGCGACTGGAAAACCTACCTGCGTTGGCATCTCCTCAATAACACTGCCAACGCCCTCTCCGATCCCCTGGTTCAGGAAAACTTTGCTTTCAACGGAAAAATTCTAACTGGAGCCAAGGAGCTGCGGCCCCGCTGGAAGCGCTGTACCGCGGCCACCGATCAGAACCTTGGCGAAGCTTTGGGCCAAGCGTATGTGCAGAAATACTTCCCACCGGAAGCGAAAGCACGGGCGCTGGAGTTGGTACACAACCTGATCGCTGCGCTTCGCGCCGACATCCCCACGCTATCCTGGATGAGCCCCGCCACAAAAAAGGCGGCGATTGAGAAATTCGAAGCCTTCACTATCAAGATCGGTTACCCCGACAAATGGCGCGATTATTCCCGCCTCAAGGTCGACCGCGGGCTCTACGCGGCAAATCTTTTACGCGCCAGGGAATTCGAACACGCGCGGGATCTTGCAAAAATCGGCAAGCCCGTTGACCGCGGCGAATGGGGCATGACTCCGCCGACCGTGGATGCCTACAACAACGGGCAACTCAATGAAATCGTCTTCCCCGCAGGCATTCTTCAGCCGCCTTTTTACGATCCGCAGCGCGACGACGCCTACAACTACGGCGGCATCGGCGCCGTAATTGGTCACGAAATCACCCATGGCTTCGACGATCAGGGCGCCCAGTTCGACGCGAAAGGAAATCTGAAGAACTGGTGGACACCCGAAGACCTCAAGAATTTCCAGGAGCGAGGCGATTGCGTTGCGAAACAGTTTGACGGTTACGTTGTGGATGGCGACCTGCACCAGAACGGCAAACTCGTCGAAGGAGAAAGCATCGCTGACCTGGGCGGTGCGACCATCGCCTACGCCGCGTTCGAGAAATCCATGGAAGGGAGACCGCGCGAGAAAGATGACAACGGCTTCACCCCGGAGCAACGGTTCTTCCTGGGCTGGGCCCGGAATTGGGCGGTGAACGTCCGCCCGGAATTGGCCAAGCTGCAAGCCAATACTAATCCGCACCCCCTACCGCGCTTCCGCGGCAATGGACCGCTCTCCAACATTGCGGAGTTTGCCAAGGCATTTGGCTGCAAGAAAGGCGACCCCATGGTGCGAGAGCAAATCTGCAAGATCTGGTAAGGCAAGCGAACATCTGCCCTGCTCGAATGGCGGGGCGGTAGCCAAGAAACGGAATCCGCGCTACAACGGAGGAGTCTGTCATGCTCTTTCCAGCATTGGCCCGCTTCACGGACCTAGGCCTCGTGCTGCTCCGGCTCATGGTCGCTCTGGTCTTTGCCACCAGCGGCTGGAAGCACCTCAACAACCCTGCCGAGAGAAGCAAGGACATCGGCATGAGCAAGGGATTCACCGTTTTCTTGGGCGCCGTGGAATTTTTGGGGAGCCTCGGGGTCGCTTTTGGTGTACTTACCCAGCTCGCTGCAATTGGCTTGATATTCGTCATGCTAGGCGCTATTCAGAAAAAAATTTTTGTGTGGCATATAGGATTTTGGGCAAGCAACGGCTGGAACTACGATTTGATGCTTGTGGTCATGAACATCGTGATCGTATTTACTGCCGGCGGTCGCTACGTCCTGTTTCATTGACCTGGTGATTGATCAGCCGACGCCACTTGGCTGTCTGCCTCTCTTTGTGTCCTGCATCGGAACAAGACACAGCCAAGATGTACAGTGAGAGGAGATCGCACCCGGCCAGGCGGGCGTGGCATCCAAGAGAATAGATTTGGCCGGAGTTTGACGGAGAACATTGCATGCCCCTGAGTTTGTTGAGGAAGTCTTTCGGCGAGGGATGGCGGACCGCCTTATTCTTCGCACTTGGAGCTTCGCTCCTTTGCGCCACGATTCCCGCTCCACTCAAGGCTGGCGCTGCAAACCAAGTCTCGACGCTTGCCCTGAACGATGACGCGCAGCTGCGTTCCGCCATGGAAAGCTTTGACGCGGGTGATTACACAACCGCAAAGAAAATGCTTCAAGTGGTTCTCGAGAAAAACGCCGACGCAGCTGAGATTCACTTCTGGCTTGGGCGGTGCAGCTACGAGCTCTTTGACTTCAATGCATCCTCCGCTGCGTTTGAACGAGCTATCCAATTGAAACCAAAAACCTCGCTTTACCATCTATGGCTGGGTCGCGCGGACAGCGAACGGGCCGACCGCGAGCACAGCCTCTCACTTGCGCGCAAGGTGAAGAAGGAATTTCAGGCCGCCGTCCAACTCGATCCAACAAATATTGCGGCGCGCCGCGACCTTGCTGAATACGAGGTCGATGCTCCCTGGATCGCAGGCGGCGACAAGGATGACGCGCGCAAACAAATCGAAGCCATCGCCGCTCTCGACACTACTGATGGCCGGCTCGCACGCGCGATGTATGTTTTTCACGCCGAGAAAAAAACTGCGCAAGCCGAAGAAATCTACAAAGAAGTCCTGAACCTGAAGCCGCCAAGCATTCAGCCTTATTTCGAGATGGCGCGTTTTTTTCAGCATCATGGGCGCCCGGCCGATCTCGAACTGGCCCTTGAGGGCGCGGCGACAGTTGATGGCAAGGATCCGCGTCTCGAGTATTTCCAGGGCGTTCTGCAATTCCTGCAAAAGAGCGATTTACCCGGCGCCGAACTGCACTTAGACAACTATGTCAACCACACACCGCCGCGCAGCAATTGGCCTTCTCACGCGGACGCACGCGAGTGGCTCGGCCGGATCCTTGAAGCGGAGGGTAAGCGCGGAGAAGCGATGACCCAGTACCGCGAGGCGTTGCGGCTCGAACCAAAACGCAAAATTGCCCGCGAGCGCCTGAAAGAATTGGAGAAATCTGGAGATTGAAGACGAGCATAATCCGCGGGTGAATTCCCTGCCGGGAAGCATGCTGGATTTCACTCGACGCGGCAGACGAGAAGTAATGCGTTGGCATAGGGGCAGGCCAAACCGGAAACGCCGGGGCGTTCCAGCACCACCCAGTTCACGCCGTACCGCCCCTTGAGCCGCAGAAAATCTTCGTGGGTAAATGTCTTCCAGCCTTGTTGCGCCACACTTTGTTCCTTCCATTTTCCCGACAGTGCCGGAAACATGCTTGCTGCGCCGCTGTCTTTCACGGCATCCGCAAGCATGCTGCGGTGGGCGATGGCGCGAAAACCGTGCTGGTCCTCGCCGGGCAACGCCATGTGATTCGGATTGAGGGCAAAATAAGCGTCCTCCGGCGTGTTCTTGTGGATCCATTCGAACGCCTGGACCCACGGATTAGGGGACGCACGTCCGGGCAGCTCCAGATGCGGGGATGCGGGAGCGAGTTCGTGCTGCGCGTAGGCCATCCCCGCACAGAGCGGCAAAAACAGAATCGCCCAGCGCCATAAATGTTTTCTTAGCACGAATTTGCCGAGCAGCCCACCGATGAAGAGAAACATGAGAATGTAAAACAGATGCAGATAACGCAACGGCTGGATCTCCGCCAGGTTTTCAAAGTGCCCCTGCCAGGAAATGACCAGCGCGAGGCCAAAAAATATCGCACCGAAAATCACCAACGCGCGACAGGAGACGTTCATCGGGCCAAGCGTGTAACGCCGCGCGATCTTCGCGAACCAGGCAAGAATCACGAAAGGCGCGAGCAATCCGAGCCATTCGTACCAAGCCCAATTGTTCAGAAAAAAATAAGTACGCGTACGTAGAATTTCTCGGTACTCCGGAGTTACCGGTGGAAAGAACTTCTGTGAGAACCCGGCGAGAATCGCGCCGGAATTTTCATTCCGAAGGCGATGTTTCAGCACCAAAAGGATCGCGGCATATGTTCCTGCAAATACCGCCATTAAGGGATGAATCGCACAGGTGAATAAAATCCATAAGGCCGCGGCAAAATATTTTTCTTCGAGGAGGCTGGCGATTCCGAGCAAAGCGCCCACCGTCGAAAATGACCGCGTCGTCAGGTACGGGTCCATGATAAATAACCGCGTTCCCGCGACGGGGATACTGAGCAAGCTTCCGACGAGGGCGACGCCGCACCAGGCCGCAAAGTCTTCTTCAAAACACAGGCGCGCGATGCGCCAGCCCGCCAACAAGAACAAGAAGATGGTCGCAACATGCCAGATCAAGAGAGCAGCGCCCAGCGGAAGATGGGTCAACCAAATCGATCCGGCGATAAGCTGCGGAAAAAAAGTCAAGCGCGCGTGCGACTCAAAAAATTCCGTGTTGTAAGGAAAAAGAGATGGATGGAGGAGTTTCAGGATTCCGGGAGTGTAGATTTCGGCGTCTTCAACGGCGGGGTGATAACCGTGAACCGCGATGGCCGCGACCGTCAATACGGCGAGAAGCAGAAAGTCCTTGCCTCGCATCCGGGCAGATTTCAAACGCGCGCCTCTTTGGCGAGGGCGGCTTCCATGGCGGGACTCAGGACGTCATGGGTGAGTTTGCGTCCATCTGGATCAAGAATTGAGAAGTGTGCCAGGCCCATGCGTTGCAGGAAAAATTTCAGCGTGGTCTGCAATACTCCGAAACCATACTTCACGCTGCGCCTGAAATTGATTGAAGAAGCTTCCGCAAAATATTTTGTGGGACAAGAAACTTCGCCGATGCGATATCCGAAGTAAACGCACTGTGTGAGCATCTGGCTATCGAAAACGAAGTCATCGGAGTTTTCGAGCAGCGGCAATTGTTCCAGAACATGGCGGCTGAATGCGCGATAACCGGTGTGGTATTCGGAGAGCTTCGCGCCAAGGAAAAGATTTTGCACCGCCGTGAGAAGGCGATTGGCAAAATATTTGTAGCGCGGCATCCCGCCGGAGAGCGCCGTTCCCCCAAGAATGCGTGAACCGAGCACGACGTCATAAACTCCATAGGCGAGCATGCTGGCCATGGCCGTAACCAGCAGCGGAGTGTACTGATAATCGGGATGAACCATGATGACGTGGTCGGCTCCAGCTTCGAGCGCCAGCCGGTAACAGGTCATCTGATTGCGCCCGTAGCCGTAATTTTCCTCGTGTGCAAAGGTGAGCAAACCAAGTTTGCGGGCCAGCGGGGCGGTAGCGTCGGAACTGCCATCGTCCACGAGAATCCGAATATCCACGATATCCGGCAATTCGAGCACGGTGGCTTCGAGTGTTTTTTCGGCGTTGAAGGCCGGCAACACGACGGCGATGCGCTTGCCATTAATCATTCGATTTCCCGGTCACCCTCGATGCGCTTGGTTCTCGCGACTCGTTTTGCAGCTGGTGCGGTTGGATCTAATTCCGAGAATAATCGCCGGCAGCAATGTCCACAACCAGGCCGGGAATATCTGTGTCTTTTTAGTATCACGTTCGCGCCGAATGTGCCAGTTCTTCGAGCGAGCTCGGCGCCTCGCGCAAATAAAGGCCGCGCGGGCGACCGCGCGAGAGACAAACATGGGTATTCAACGCGGCACCGGCTACGGTTTAGGGCCGAGCGTGGAGCGTAAATCCACAACGGCCTGCCGCAATTTCTCAGTAAACGCAGCGTAGAACGCTTCGCTCGACGCCTGTGAGGAACCGGGATCCGGCCTCGGCGCGGATTCCAGGAACGGGCCGAACATAATCTGCACGCGTGTCCCCGTCCACGGCAGGAGGGCTTTCCAGGAGATGGCGCGATTCCGCGGCCAGATCGAAAAGGTGCCGCGTATTGCGACGGGAACGATTGGCGCTTGCAATTGCGTTGAAAGTATTGCTGCGCCCTTTTTGAATTTCTTGACTTCTCCGTCGATGGAACGCTCCCCTTCGGGAAAAAGAACCAGGATCATGCCGTGCCTCAAGCCAAAGGCGCCCGCCTGCATAGCGCGCAGCAGGTTCGTGTCGGGATCGACAGGGGCCAAGCGCATCAAGCGGGCCACTTTTGCGCGCATAGGCGTCGCGAAATATTCGCTCGCGCCCACAAAAAAGAGCTTCCGAAATAAACTCATCGGGAGCGCGCTGACGAGAAAGAAGGGATCAAGATAGCACTCGTGACTCGGGCAAATCAGGAACGGTCCTTTATCGGGAAGATTTTCGAGGCCTGTTACCCGAAATCCCACGAGTAAGCGGGCCAGGAGGTTGGCGAGTTTCAAGATCACGAAAACGGAGAAGGTAACAAAGCGGTGAGGTTCGAGCAGGTTGTTGAACAAAGGCTCGTCTTCGGGCAGATCGGTGAGGAGTTTGTCCCAGGCGTCTGCCGGACGGGCAGAAACAGGTCCGCTCGCACGCGAGTGCACGGCGTCGACGAGCTGCCGCACGCTGTACGTGGATTGCGCGACTTGGTCAGGGATGCTCACCCCAAACAATTGTTCTAAATTCGTCAAAACTTCCACGCGTTCGATGGAATCGAGGCCGAGATCGAGCTCCAGATTTGCGTCCGCGCGCACTGCAGCCTTGTCATGCGAAGCTTCGCGCAGCAATTGCAGCGCCTGAGCAACCTGCGGGTCCGCAGCCCATGTGGCTTCTTCCTCGCTAACGGGCGCATTTGCTGTTTTTGCTTTGTCGACCTCGGCTCGGCCCTGTAGGTGGCGCTCAATTTCATAGCGCTTCAGCTTCCTCGTCGTTGTGCGGGGCAGTGGCTCCATGCGAATTTCGTAGCTGAGGATGCGCTTGTGGGCCGGCAAACGAACGGACAGATCTTCAATGTCGAAGCGGATGACTTCCTTCATGTTTAACACCTTGCGCGCCTGTATTACTTCTAAATCGGGCACGATGACAGCGTGCAAGCGCTCTGCCGACGGTTCGCCCGGCAAGGCATGGCCAATGACGCAAAGTTCGTTTATATAAGGCGATTGAGAGTAATGCGCTTCAATCTCCTCGGGGTAAATGTTTTTGCCCGAGCTGAGGACGATCACTTCTTTCTTCCGGCCAGTGACGCTCAGCCTCCCTTGTGGATCCAGGTAACCGAGGTCCCCGGTTAACAGCCACCCGTCTCTGAGAACTTCGGCGGTCGCATCGGGCCGGTGGAAATAGCCCTTCATCACGATGGGACCGCGGATGGCGATCTCACCGCTCGGTGTGCCGTCCGTTGGAGCGGCTTCATCCGGCATAATTCGAACTTCCATGCCCAGAAGAGGCCGACCTACGGAACCCAAGCCGCCCTCTCCGATTCGCGTAAGGGTTGCAGCGCCCGAAGTTTCTGTTAGTCCGTAGGCCTCGAGCAGGTTGAAGCCGAGCCGGTGAAAGTCCCGTCCAATCGCCGGATCAAACCGCGCTCCTCCGGTAACCAGGATGCGCATTTTTCCCCCAAAAACGCCGTGAACTGCGGAAAAAAGCGCGGGCCCAAAGTTGACGCCGGTCGATCTGCGCAGAAGGCCGTTGGCGCGCAGAAGGAAGCGGAATAACGTGGATTTCAGCTTCCCGCCTTCGGCCACCTTGTTGAGCACGCGCTGGTGGATCAAATAAAAAAATTGCGGAACGCAACAGAACGCCGTGGGCTGGAATTGGCGCAGAGCGCTGAGAAGAGCGGAGGCGCTAATTTCCTCGATAAAGATGACGCGGGCTCCCACGACAAACGGCAGCAAGAGATTCGCCATCTGCGCCAGCGAGTGATACAACGGCATTACGCCGAGTATGGAATCTCGCTTATCGAGATGTAGCGCGGAAAAGACGGCTTCCGCTTCGGCCAACAAATTTGCGTGAGTGAGAACGACGCCCTTCGGATCGCTGGTCGTCCCTGAGGTATACAGGATGACGGCAGGATCTTGGGACTCGGCCGCACTAGCAAGGATTGGGCTGAGTTTTGTCGTCTGCAACCCTTCCAACGATTCGACGCCTGTGGATTGGCCGCGCAGAAGCACCAATCCCGCTGAGGAACCTGCTACGCGACGCGCCTCTTCCACGCCGGGGATGTAGCGCTCAGTAGTGAATAGAACTTTTGCATCGCTGTCACGAAGTAGCGCGGCGATCTGCGGCGGGGAGTAATGCGTGTCCAGGGGAACTGCCAGTGCTCCGAGGCGCAGAATCCCGAGGTAAGCGGAGCACCAGGCGATGTCGTTATCGGCAAGGATCGCGCAAGTGTCGCCTCGATGGACATCGCGGGAAGCGAGGAATTCAGCCGCAGCCTCGGCCCGATTTCGCAACTCCGCGTAAGTGACCCTTTCCATCGAATCATGGCGCTGGAATTCTATCGCGACATGATTGCCGAACCTCTCGGCAGTCGCGGCGAATCGATCGTAGAAATTGTTCCAGCGCTCAGACATTCAAGAATTGCGACGCGATAGTTTAACCGACAGAGGAAGCGTGTTGTTTGGTCGCGCAAGCATGCGGATAAACCGACGTCAGCGCCTTGCGCTCGCGGACTTCGCACCGCGCGCAAGATTTTGAAACACTTTTCCAGCCTTCATGACGAACACGACGCGGAGTGCGGCGGTGACATCCTGCAAAGGATTCCCGTCCATCGCGAGGATATCCGCATTTAGGCCGGGAGCGATGGAGCCGGTCTCGTCCTTCAGGCCGAGGGACTCCGCGGAGAGTGAAGTCGCGGAAATCAGAGCGGCCATGGGATCCTGGCCCCCATCCCGGACTCGCACAATGAATTCCTCGTAATTTCTTCCATGGGCGCCTGCGACAGCGTCGGTACTGTAAATAATCCTTAGATCCTTGTGTTTCAACGCCCTTTTGAAAGTCTCAAGCACGATGGAGATTCCTTGTTCCATGAAGGCGAAGCCCTGCTCGTTGTAATTTCCGATGCCAAGATATTTTTCCTTGTTTTCCAGATAATTCTGGAGCACCAGCCCGATGTTGGGATCGTAATACGTTCCGCGCTGCGCCATCAGTTCGAACACTTCGTCGGTGACGTAAGCGCCGTGCTCGATCGAAGTGCATCCGGCCAGCGTAACCGCCTTCGCGGACTCCGCTGAGTGCGCGTGAACGATGGTCCGCAGCCCTAGCGTCTTGGCTTCTCCGCAGGCGGCCTGCAACTGCTCGTCCGTCATCGTTTGCGCGCCACCTTCACGAATGCTTTTCGAAGCGAACAGTTTTATGAAATCCGCTCCTTGCTGTTTTCGTTCGCGGACCAGTTCGCGCAATTTCTCGGGAGGGCCGCTCGCCTCGGTCAGCGGCTCAAGCGAAGTCAGAATTCGCGGGCCGGCGATGATCCCGCGCGCAACACCATCCCGCAGGTCTTTGTCTTCCGGGGAACCCGGGCTTTGAATAGTAGTGAACCCGGCAGCGAGAGTGAGAACGGCATTATCCACCATGTGCAGCATCGCCTGCGTGGGAGGTTCGTCTTTGCCCGCCAGGCGGCCATGATCGAAGTGCCAAAAAAGATGGGCGTGCGTATCAATCCACCCGGGCGAAACGGTGAGCTTCAATAGATCATACGTAATTGCCTTCGCAGGTGAGGTTCCACCGATGCGTGCGATTTTCTTTCCCTCGACTACCACGATGTTGTTCCGTATGACCTGGCCCTTTCCGTCGAGGAGTGTGCCAATTTTCAAAACGATGGGCCGATCCTGCGCCGTCGCCGCAATCGGCACGAGCAAAACGAGGCAGAAAAAGAAGCGCATAACTCTCAGCATGAAAACTCCTTTGCAGTTCGGCAATGTGCGCATCGAGTGAGGGGGAATCGGCCCGAAATTCACGTTGGCGTAAAAAGGATGTTCGCCGCGTGCAAAACACTTATACACGATTCTATCGATGAGTCGAATCGGTGACCGTACTCAGAGGTTTGCTCTTGAAGAAGGACATCGCAGAGCGAAATAATCTATCAACCTGGGCCAGCAAAAGATTCTCCAATGCGCAAATGATTCTGGTTTCCACCCGCCATCCAGACTATAATCCGCGCCAACATGGCCCTGCTTCCAGACACTATATTCAACATCGCCGGATGATCGCCTCACCTTGCGCACCGTAAAATGACGACCCTTGCACGCAAACTGCATCTGATCGATTACTTCGCGCTCGGGTTCGGCGTAATGGTTGGGACCGCCTGGCTCGTCGTCATGGACGATCTGTTCGCGCGCGGCGGCCCGCTTGGCGCCATCCTTGGATTCGTGGTTGGTGCTATTACCTTGCTCCCTGTCGGCTATGTGTATGGGCAACTCGTGAAAGCGATTCCCGACGCCGGCGGAGAGGTTGCCTATACCGCGCGTTTCTTCCCGAAGAGCGTCAGTTTCCTGACTGGCTGGTTGATGCTGCTGAGCTATTTCCTCACCTGTCCGTTCGAAGCTGTCGCCGCAGGCAAGATTGCTGCCTACGTTTTCCCTTCCATCGATTCCATTGAGTTGTACCGGTTAGGAGGCCGGCCGGTCTATTTGGGCCACCTCATTCTTGGGCTGACCATCACGGTGCTGCTGACTTGGCTGAACTATTGCGGCATCCAGGCCAGCGCAAGATTTTTGAAATGGACCACATTCACTTTTCTTGGTTGCGTCGTCATTTTTGTAGCCGCCGGATTTGGCCACGGGTCGTCCTCCAATTTTCGTCCGTTGCTTGCGAATTCGCCCTTGATGTCCATCTTCCTCGTCTGGCAAGTCACTCCCTGGCTCTTGTCTGGTTTCGAATCAGTGGGCAAAGGAGCCGAAGAAGCCAGCCCCGATTTCCAGGGAAAAAATTTCTCGGTGGCCATTCTCACGACGATCGTCGTAGGGCTGGTCTTTTTTTGCGTGATTATCGCGGCCGTCGCATATGCGGCGCCCTGGCAATCGCTCGGCAACGAAAAATTCTCCACCGCCGTCGCGTTCGAACGAGCGTTACACGCGCGCTGGATCGTCAACCTCATCATGGCGTCTGCGTTCATCGCGCTGCTTAAGGCTTTCAATGGAAACGTGGTCGCATCGTCACGAATGCTGTTCGCGATGGGGCGCCGCGATCTTCTGGACCACCGTCTGGCTCGCGTTCACAGCATCAATCAGACGCCGTCTGTGGCTGTGATTAGCGTCGGAGTCGCGACGGTGATCGCGATCCTGATGGGTGAGGCGCTGCTCGTCCCCGTTCTGGAAGTTGGCGCGGTAGGTTCCGCGATCGGATGGATGGCGGCGTGCGCTTCGTATTTCTGCATGAAGCCTTCTTTTCTCGGCCGCGCCGCCGCGGTTTTTGGATTGCTGCTGACTTCCGCGATGATCCTGGCGAAAGTGGTGCCCATTGTGCCGGGCCATTTCACCCGCCCCGAATGGATCGCCATGGGCATGTACGGGCTTCTGGGTTATGCGCTGTGGTCACGCCGGCACGAAGAGAAAGCACCGCAAGCCTAGGCCGTTTCCGATGAAAGATTACTCCACGTACAGCTTTTGGCTGGAGACCGCGGGGGAACTTCTCACGCCGCGCCCTTCGTTCATGCGCTCAACCGAAGTGGATGTTGCCATCCTCGGCGGCGGTTATTCGGGTTTGTGGACCGCCTACTACCTGCTGCGCGCGAATCCCCGCTTGCGCGTCGCGATGGTCGAAAAAGAGATCGTTGGCTTCGGCGCATCCGGGCGCAATGGCGGCTGGTGTTCGTCGAAATTCCCTGTCACTCCGGGAATGTTGTCGCACCGCTTCGGCCGCGAAGCCGCGCGCTCCCTCATGCTTGCGATGTGCGCCACCGTCGACGAAGTGGCGCGCGTCTGCGAAGAGAAAGGCATCGACGCACACTTTCGCAAGGGAGGTATGCTCAGCTTGGCTCGCGGTGCACACCAGCTTCCCATGCTCCGTGCCGCTTTCGATTCCTACGAAGCGCTGGGGTTGAAAGACCATGCGCGCCTCTTGAGCGCCGAAGAAGCGGCCGAGCGTGTGAGAGTAACAAATGTCCACGGCGCACTCTTCACGCCGCACAATGCGAGCTTGCACCCAGGAAGGTTAGTACGCGGATTGGCGCGCGCGGTGGAGCGCCGCGGCGGAGTCATTTACGAGCAGACTGAAGTCACTTCGTTCGAAGGAGGCTCGACGCCGCGGCTGCTAACGCCCGCTGGAGAACTGCGGGCAAAGGTGGCGTTGGTTCTCGCCGGTGAAGCGTACCTCACGCGGCTAAAGAAACTGCATCGAGCGCTGATGCCCGTGTATTCGTTGATCGCCCTCACCGAACCGCTGTCCGGGGAGCAGTGGTCTCAAATCGGCTGGCAAAACGGCGAAAGCATCTCTTCGAACAGGTATACTGTCGACTATCTGACGAAAACCGCGGACGGAAGAATATTGTTCGGAAGCCGCGGCACCCCGTACTTGTTTGGCTCGAAAATTACTGATGAACAGGATCGCCACGCGCCTACGCACGCGAGGATTCAGCGTGCTGTCATCGAATGGTTCCCCATGCTTGCGGGAATCAAGTTCACGCATTTTTGGGGCGGGCCGGTGGGAATGCCACGCGACTGGATGCCCACCGCCTCATTCGATCCGGAGACGCGCATTGCCACGGCGCGCGGTTACACGGGACAAGGCGTCTCAACGACAAATCTTGCGGGAAGAGTGCTTGCCGACTTGATTATGGGCAAGAACAGCGAGCTGGTAACCCTGCCGCTCGCGCAAAGGCGCTCGCCGAATTGGGAGCGCGAACCCCTGCGCTGGCTTGCGATGAGGTACGCGCAAAAGGCCTTCTTGCGCATTGATGAAGCGGCGGAAAACGGCCGGTCGCGCCCTCTCGACGCGCCGCTCGCGGAGTTTCTCGGAAAACGCTGATGGGATGGCAAGAATCCTGGCTCGGATCAAGCATCGCGATTGGCGCCAAGCTCTTTAACGGCTCGCAAAGCTTGGTCGATCGCGACTTGCGTAAGAGCCACTGCGTCCGAATCCGAATTTGCAATAGCGATGCATCCAAACGGCTTCCTGCCGATTACCCAAGGAGTTTCCTGCTCGGACCAGGGAGGGTCAGTGAGCGGATCCCGGCCCATGGCATAGCCGTGCGGCCAGCGATTTACTGTGATTCCCTGGATGTCTCGAGCGGGATCGAAGCCTCCCGAGCCCAACATTCTTCCAAGCTGGTCGCGGATGTTGCGCTCGAACGATTCGAATGTCGTGCTGAGCAATTCGTATCGTCCAACCCTGTGCTGCTCGCGCCGCGGTAATCCCGGCTTCAACGGCGTCTTTTCCAAATGCAGCACAATGGGATCATCCGGAGTCTTGGAGCAAAAATATTTTCCCAGGCTAACCGGGAAATCCAGCTTTGCCTCAGTGTGAAAGCTATTCAGAGCCAGGATGTGGTGGACTCCCAGCTTTTGCCAGGACCGCCAGTTGGAAATCAAAACGTTGGTGTAAACAAGCGGCGCTTTGACGCCAAACGCCAGAGCCTTTCGCTGCGCTTCGGGAAGCTCGGGACAGAGGTACGGAATCATCATGTTGTAGCAGGCCATTACGCAATGCGCGGCCTGCACACGATGAGCTTTTCCAGATTTCACGTAAGTAATATCGACCTGCGTTGCTGTCGCGGGATCGCCATGATGCCTGACGTCGACGGCGGTGCTATTCAGGCGTATGCGAGTTGGCGCGTCGGATTTATCGAGCTGCGCATAGTCGACACGGCTCGTAACCACATCCTCCATGTCATTGCCTGGCACCGCTTCCAGAATCATGGCCCGCACCAGGAGTCTGGCGATCGAAGCGTTGCCATCCGGGAAGTGGAAAATGTCGTGAGGCTCTTTCGGATTATGTTTGAACCGGCGCTCTTCTCCAGGATGCTTCAATCCCAAGCCTTGAAATCCCGGCATTTCGAAGTAGGTCCAGGCCTCGAACGCGGGCAGCGCATCAGCGCCAACAGTGGCCAATCGATGAAATCTTCCCGAGAAGAACGGGATGACATCTGGCGTAACCTTGGCGAAATTCACCAGATAATCTTGATAGCTCATCTTCTCGAGCCTGGCGCGCTTTTCCTCTGCGCTCATCCCCGCCAGATAGTCCCGATTGTCTTCATAGAGCCTGAGGAGATCCCTACGTACCGCTTCGGAGAGTGGCGTCTTGGCCAGGTATTCCGCCCAGGGCAGCTTGCCTTCACCGGTAACGAGTCGGTCTCCTCCAAAAGTCTCCTTGTCATAGAAAATTCCTTGCTGGAGACCCAGAGAGGAATAAAGTTTCTGATCGAAGGCTTTGTAAAATCGATCCGTGTCGATCCCGATTTCTTTTAGCAACGTCGTGGCGTCAGGACCGTAATTGGAAGGCCCGGGATAGATTTGCTCGGTTCCCCCATACCCGATGAACAGCCGCTTGCCGTAAGTAAACTCGTTGCGCTTCGCGTGACCCCCGAAATCGTCATGGTTATCGAGAACGAGGATCCGCGCCTTCGGCCCATGGGCCTTGCGGAAAAAATAGGCGGCGGCTAGACCGCTAATTCCACCGCCGACCACGACAAGGTCGTATGTCTCACCTGTGTCGGTTTCTACCCCTTCATCAGTCCAATCTTTTTTGTCGCGAAGCTGGTGAGCTACCTCAAAGGAGCCGGGGTGGCTTCCGCGCAGGCCAGTCAGGGCAGGCGGGTAATATTGTGAGCCCTGCTCTAAGACACTGATTGAGGATGGATCGCCCGCGGATAGTGCAGAGCTTAACGCTCGCGCGGTGAGGCCCCGTGCGGGCAACAGCGACGCACCGATCGTGAGCGCCGTACCGCTCAGGAAATCACGGCGCGCGATGCGCCGGTGCATCCCGAGTTCGCGATCGCTTGGGGTCAAGTTGATTCACGCCATCAGAATTCGTAACGCAAGGCAAACTGCATGACGCGGGGATCGGTCATCAAACTGGTGTAATCGCCAAATTTGCTGGGCAACTGTTGAAGCGTATACGCATTATTTGTCACAGCCTGACCGTTAAAGCGGTGGAGGTTCGGCACGTTAAAGACCTCCCACCGAAGCTGCAGGCTATGACCTTCCATGGGCATCTTCCAGCGCTTGTTGAGGCTCATATCCCAACCGGCAAATCCGTATGCACGGAGGGCATTGCGCGTCCCGCTTTGACCCGGATAGGTATAATCAAAGGCAGTTCTCGCAGTCGCCGGGTTGGCGAAGACACTTATCGAACCATCGGGCTGAGGGAACACGCCGGTAACAGGCCGGCTGATCATCGTTGCCAGACCGGCGTAGTTCCAGTTGGTGGCCCAAGCCTGGCCACTGTCGACGCTAAAGGGGAAGCCGCTGGTCCAGCGCGCCAGCCCCGAAACCTGCCAATCGCCGATGAACGCATCGAGAACCTTGCCAGAATTGTGGCCAAAGTGCCGGCCTTTGCCGAAGGGCAATTCGGCAATCCAGTCGGCATTGATCTGATGCGTCGTGTCGAAATCGGAGACAGCGCGGTTCTGATTGGGTGAAAAAGCATTGACGAGCTGGCTCCCATTAAGCCCCTGGTTATATCCCACACGGGCCGCGGCGGAGGTGATGTCGATCGACTTTGAATAGGTGTAATTCAAATCGAACTGAAGCCCCGAACTGACCTGCTTCCTGAGACTTGCTTGTAGCGCATTGTAATTGGATTTACCAACGGAGCTCCACGCATACATGCTGGTGAATTGACCATTGAGCATTTCGCCGACGCGGGGTGCCGAACTGGCCACAGAATTGCCGAAGTCATAGAAATTCCCATTCGTGTCGGAGAGACCATAGTAAAGATCGATATTACCTAGTCCTACCACCTCATTGCCGGGATAGGTGTCCGTGGTGGTATAGAGCTCATAAATTGCCTGCATTAGATCTTGTGTTACGAACCCGAATGGGTTGTAACTAACGGCGCCACCGGATGGGAGCGGTGGGAGCATGTTATGCCAGAAAACGGCGGTCGGGCCGACCTTAGCATCATTGATCTGGTTGATCGGCACGCCCTGGCGACCCAACTGGGAGATGCGCGCGGCTGCCGTGAAGTAGTCAATTCCACTCTTGGTGTCGACGAAATCGAGCGGCTGCATCAGGTCGCGCTGGGTGAGTAGGTTGCGGCCAATGCGGCCGACGTAGGACAACTGCAGGGAGAATCGCCTGGGAAGCTCGCGGCCGATCGCAAAGTCCACGGTGTAGGCATAGGGCGTCTTCAGTGACTGGTCAACACCCCAAGTGATGGCGTTACCGATGGCGCTAGGCGTCTGTGGGAAAGGCGCGTCAGCCCTAAGCGGTGCGAACTGGTTACCGTTAAGGCCCAGCTGGGGAATCACGTTGATGTCGGTGATGCGGGGCACGTTTTCGGCGCCGTCCGTAACCGGTATGCAGCAGGGATTCTGCACGGTCGCGGAGAGTCCGGCAGGAGCGTTCTGGTCAAACGTGTTGATTAATTGCATGCCGGCGCGGTCGTAAACTTTTCCGAAGCCCGCGCGGATGACAGTTTTGTCTCCAGTGCCGAAGATCTGCTTCAAGAATCCGCTTGAGAACCGCGGAGTGTAGGCAACGGAGATACGTGGCGCGAAATCCGTCTTGTCAAAGCGATAGAACCCCGGCCCATTGTTTGCAGGTCCTCCCGGTCCAAAAGAAATTAAGGGACCATCAGCATAACCCAGGCCCTGCCTCATGTTCCGGACGTTTTGATTGAAGTATTTCCCCAGGTCGAAGCTACCCGAGGGGCACGCGGGAGTCCCGTTGGCCGCAGCCACTGCATCCGAGCAAAGGGGAGTTGCCTGCAAGCCGTTTACCTCCCATGGCGGCGGCAGGAGCTCCCAGCGCACGCCGTAGGTAACCGTCAGGTTGGGCTTGATGCGCCAGGAATCCTGTGCATACAACTCGTACCAGTTGAGGCCGTAGTTGCGTTTCACGGGTGCGCCTTCGGGCAGGATCTTCCCACTCCGGTCGTAATTGAAATTCCCGATCATTTGCGAAGTCATCCCCAGCAAGGAAAGCATGGGATAGTCGTATGCGACGGAATTGGCAGGTTCCGGGAATCCTTTTGTGGTGGGATCGAGCGTACTGCTGGTGTTGGCAAACCCCGTCGGGGCCATCCAGCTGGTGGTTCCCACACCCGTGCTGAACGAATGCAGGAAGCTTACCCGGGGATCCCGGGCAATGCCCACATTGCCGCCGAACTGCAGCGTGTGCGCGCCTTTAGTCCAGGAGACATCATCGATGAGGTTGTGCACCGGCATCTGGAAACTGTGGCTGTAGGTAATGCCCTGATCGAGTCCCAGAAAGGTGTTGAAAGGTTTATTGGAGTTTCCCGCGATACCCAAGCTTTGTCGCGTGAATCCCCAGCGGAAAGTATTTGCCAGGCTACTCCTCAAAACCGACGTATATCCGACGGCGAATCCTTTGCTGTGGTCCAAGATGGTTTGCTCCGGGGGAGTCCCTGGAAGGAACGGTTCTTGCGGATTGCTCAAATTCTGTAGGGCGCCGCGCCAAAACAGGAGGTGCTTGCCGTTTGCGGTGAGGTGGTAGTCGACGCGGGCGATAACAGCGTTATTGTCCAGACTGACCGGAGCGCGAAATCGAAAACCGGCGTAATTCAGACCATCTCCCACGGAGCTGTCATTGGTCGGATACTTTCCATTGCAGAACGTCGTATCAAAGTAACCCGGCGTTGAGGTGCGGCCAAGGCTCAGAATGGCAGGATTGATTCCCCGTGTGGCAACGTTGGGGTTGGGGTCCAGGTTTTGGATATCGGTGGGCGTAAGCGTGGTAACGCCGCCCAACACGTTATTGTAAGAAATATTTCCCAGGCAGAGCGCCGGCGTTGGGATCGTACGCAATTCACTCTTTTCTTCCCGTTGGCGCGTCCCTTCGTAATTGGCGAAGAAAAAAAGGCGATCCTTGCGCAGCGGCCCCCCGAGGGATGCACCGAAAATATTGCGAATCAGCTTCAGCGGCTTATTCGGCTGGCCGCTGGCCAGTTCTGACTGTTTGATGAAAAAGTCGTTAGCGCTGGTAATGGTGTTGCGCATGTACTCGTAAGCCGAGCCGTGGAACTTGTTCGTTCCGCTCTTGGTGAGCAGTACAACCTGGGCGCCCGAGCCTTCCCCCTCATCGGCGTTGTAATTCGTGGTGGTCACGCGGAATTCCTGGACGGAGTCGAGAGTCACCGGTAGCACTGAGGTGAAGGCGGTTCCTTGGCCCTGGTCATTTACATCCACACCGTCGAGGGTGATGTTGCTCTGATCGCTGCGCGCGCCATTGACTGAACCGCTGCGCGTGTCTTGTTGAGTGTCGATATCCGAGCGGTTGCCGGTGTAAGCGACGCCCGCCTGAAGGCTCAGAATACCGGGAACATTGCGGCCTTCCAGGGGGATTTGCATCACTTGCGTCTCGCCGAAGGAATTCCCTAGAGAGGCGTCGACCATGTTCAACGCGGGAGCTTCGCTGGTTACCGTGACACTCTGCGTGGATTGACCGAGTTTGAGTTGAACGTTTGCCGTGGCAGGAGTGTTCACGAGCAACTGCAGGCCAGTCTGCTCATAGCCTGCGAATCCGGCGGCCATGACTTTGAGAGTGTATGTTCCCGGCGGAAGCAGCAAGAACTGATACTCTCCCTGCGCGCCGGTCGTTGCGGTGCGTTCCGTTTTAGATTGCGGGTTCGCGATTGTTACGCTGGCCCCAACTACAGCGCTGCCGCTGGGATCGGTGACGGTGCCACGAACAGACGTCGTCGCCTGCGCCCAAACCGGGCTTGCGCCGGCCAGGAACACAAGAAGCGCAAAGGCCGCAGTGAGAAGAATGCCCGCCCACGCAGACAGCCCGCGAGACGCAGGGCCGAGCGACGACGCCGGAGAATTGATCCTACCATTCATCATTTTCATGAATTCCATAAATTTCCCTCTCCCCCACTGGAAAAGTCAGGAACTTGCTTTGTAGTTAAGATGCAAATGGTGTTGTGGATTGAATAAGATCGCAAAAGCGGAATCTGGAGCGGGCATACTTCCCCCTAGACAGTCGTTGCCGGCAAGTCCCCCAGACCATCGAAATGATTTAAGTTCACGTCCCCCTGGAAAATCGACACTGACCTGACGCATTACTATCACAGGAAAAATCAGGTGTCAATGAAAACTCTACTTGAAATGTGGAGACTTCGGGGCTGTTCGCGGGCGAAGCAGGTGTTTCTTTATTTGTCCGCGTGGCAATACTGACAGCCGGTGCTCGCATCGTTTTTGCGGTGACAATCGATGCAGCCAGCCATCGACGTGACATTGGACACTTTCGTCATGACCTCCATCTCCTCCACCTGGCCGTGGCACATTTCGCAGGTCATTTTCGCTTCGAGATGCGATCGATGATTCCAGTACACCCAGCTCGACAACACGTAGACGCGCACCCAGGGAATGGGTTGATTGGATTTCGCAAACTCCGCAAGCTTTTGAATGGGAGGCTTGTCCCTGGAGATCGTCACATGACAGGCCATACATTTGCTCGTAGCGGGAAACGTCATGCGGTCTCCCGGCTCCGGATTAATGTGGCATTGCTGGCATTTCAGTCCGAGTGCCAAATGTTTTTTGTGACTGTAGGGAATGGGCTGCGCAGGTGGCTCGGGCTTCGTGGCGGGACTATCTTTGGTTTGCACTCTCGCCTCAGGAGCGGCAGGTTTCTGCGCGGCAGGCACGGCGGGCTCTTGTACGGAAACTCCGCGAACCCCAACTGCTGTCAAAAAAGCCAGGAACAGAATGAAGATCGCGGCGCCCAGCTTCACGGACAGACCCGAAGCTCTCGGATTTTTTTGCGCACGCACTTGCTCCCGCTCGCTCGTTTTGCCGGCCTCAGGTTAGCCCTTCATGTACAAGAAGCTCCTGCACGGCGCGGTGAGCTTCGTCAATGGCTTGATTGGTGAAGGCCGCGGCGCCGGCATCGGCGTTGGCGATAGTGACTCGTCCGAAGCGTTGCCGGCCAACCACGTGCGGACGCTGTTCCGGCGGCACATCGGGATCAGCCAGGGTGTCGTAGGTATACGCATAGCCGTAGGGCCAACGGTTTACGGTGATGGCCGCAATATCTTCGACGGGATCGAATCCGCCCGGACCCAACATGCGTCCAAGCTGGCGTCGAATCTGCAACTCGAATTGCTCGAAGGTTGTCGAGAGGAGCTCTTGCTGGCCGGCGCGGTTTTGCTCCTTCCTGGGCAGCCCCGGCTTGTTCGGATTGCGCATCATGTGAACGAGAATGGGCTCCTCGGGTGTGGTCACGCCGCGATAGCCTCCGACGGTCGTGCCCGGGTCGAGCCGGCAATCCGTGTGATACATGCCGGGAGCGTCGATCGCAGCAACGCCAAGCTTTTCAAATGCGGTCCACTTCCGGAGGAGGACGTTGGTGTACATCATCGGCACTTTCACCGGATAGGTGAGGGCCTCGCGCTGGCGTTCGGGGAGTTCGGGCATCAAGGACGGAATGAATCCGTTGTAGCAGGCCAGAATGCAGTGGCGCGCTCGAACGCCCTGCAGTTTGCCATCGCGCACGTAAGCGACACGCACCGCGCGCGCGGATTCTGGCATACCATCGTGTTGAACGCGCACCACGGGACTGCTCAGCCGGATACGCACCGGAGCTTCTGAAACATCGAGTTGGTCGTAGGCCAACGACGCCTGAACCACAGTGTTCATCGATTGTTTGCCAGGCAAGGCCGCGGCAATCAACCTGCCGACGAGGAGGCGCGCGATGGACGCGTTGCCGTCGGGAAAGTGAAACAGGAACGATCCTTCGTTGAAGCTCTCCTCAAACTTCAAGCCCAGGCCGTTGAATCCAATCGCACCGTGGTGGGCCGCCTCGAGCGCCGGCATGGTGTCCACTCGCTTATTGTTCCGGCCGCCCTCCCCCAGGAAGAATGGCAGCGCATCCGGACTGATCTTCGCGATGTTCAGCAGAAAATCTTGATAGCTTATCCGGGCGAGCTTGGCTTTCTTTTCCTCTTGGCTGGAACCCGCCAAGTAATCAGGATTTTTTCCGTGCAAGCGAATCAGATCAGCGCGCGCCGCCTCGGAGAGCGGAGTTTTTTCAAAGAACGTCTTCCAGGGGAGCCGCCCCTGCCCCGCCACCAAACGGTCCTCTCCGAAGTGCTCTTTGTCGAAGAACACGCCAGAGCCCAGGTTGTGTTTTTCCTCGATCTCCCGGCTGTAAAATTCGGGGCCGCGCTCGACCTCGATGCCAAGATCCTTGATAAGCGCTTTGGCGCAATAGCTGTATGGATAGGGAGTGGCAATCCCCATCGTGCCGCCGAAACCAATGAATTTGCGGCCTTGATATTGAAATTCATTTCGTTTGGCATGACCGCCAAAATCGTCATGGTTGTCGAGAATCAGGATTCGCTGATTAGTGCCGAGCGCGGTCTGATAAAAATACGCCGCGGACAAGCCGGAGATGCCGCTGCCGACGATGACGAGGTCGCAGTCTTCGTGGATGTCGCTGTCGGCGACTGGGAACTGCGCGTACTTTCCCTGACGGATGCGCTCGAATTCTTCGACGGCCGCGGGATATTGGCCGCGCAGACCAGATCGCAGCGGAGGATATTGCGCCGCATCCGGGATCGCGGATGACTGCGCAGCATCAGCGGTCAATCCGTTCAAGGCAGCATAAGCGCCCGTAATACCGATGGCGACACCATTCAAAAAGTCTCGCCGAGCGATGGGCCTCCCCATGCCGAGAGCGCGATATTCGTAGGTCTTATCCATGCGAACTTTCTCCGATAGTTTCTCGTGGCCCTCGAGAATCTCCTTAGCATGACGCCGGACGGTGCTTCTTCTTGCCGTGGTGCCAAAGTATCCGGGCCGCGTGGGCAGAGTCTACATCCCCGCGCGCGGAGAGCGAAAGCGAAATTGATTTGTGATGGGGGTGTACACCTCCATGGCGATGGAAAGCGTGCGGAAGGATTTGAAACGAAAGCAGTTGTAGATAATCCGTGATGCAAAAGAGTGCGGAAGGAGAAGGAAGTAAAGGAGTTAAATGAAATAAAGGAGGCGGAGAAGGCAGCGAGCGTAGTGAGGAATTGATGGGGATGGGTGTGCCCCCCTCGTTATGATGAGAAGAGTTCCGTAATGGCATGAAGAGAAAAAAGATGGAGGGCGTTTTCCATTTTGTCACAACAGGGCTCCAACGGGAGGACAACGGAGGAAATGGCGAGTGACGAGTGGCGAGAGGAGAACTGGAATTGGGACGGGGAGCGACTGTCTGTCTTGTCAAGGAATTTTAGCTTACGCGACAGCGCAACTGGCCCCACTGCAAATTCGTTCCGTACCTAGCGGGCTTTGGCGTTGAGCCGAACGAGAAGTCTATGAGCCAGAGCAATGCGGATGACCTTTTTTGGGTTTTCCCGCTGCGGTCAGACGTTGGTGGAAGGCAACAAAGTCGGCGTCGTAGCGACGCACCACTCCGGCGACCACGAACAGGATGGCGCGGACGTCCCGGCGTCCGCCGCTTACCGGACGCTTGCCTTGGTGTTTCCCGCCATCACAGCCTGTCCAGCGCCTGAACAAGCGCAGGCCGATTACTCGCACGACGCCAGCCGCCAGGATGAGCAGCAAGACCTCGAAGGCGTATTTTGTCCACGAGTGTCCTCAAGTAGCTGATCGAACAGCAGCTTTAGGTCTTCCATCGTTTTATGAATTACGTTTGGACGCGGGCTGGTGCTCGCTCGGGGAGACACTCCCTCCCCAAGCGTTTCGCTGGTGCCTCATCACCGCGGTCGAATTCAGGGTGAGGCCGGACCGTCTCTCTAACGTCCAAACATGGAATACGCTATACCGCGCGACTCTCGTTGTGGAGGCGGTTGCATCTCACGCTGCTTCGCCGCCGCAATCGTTCGATCCGCAGATCGACTGGCCAGGCGCTCGAGCGCGTCCGCAATACGGGACAACTCGAATGTAACCTGGTCGGTTCCGCTCGACCTCTTCAGCATGACGATCCGTTTTCGGCTGAAGTAGAGAGCAGTCCAGAACATCAGGCTGATTACAAGGGATACACCCGTCATGAAGATGTCATGACTTGTGATGGTGACGCTTCTGCCCGCGATAGTAATCAGATGGTCCGAGAGCAAAGTTTCCTCCCGGCTGGGGCTTATTGTTGCTTATCTATATTTGGATGCAAACTCCCCTTGGAAACATAGCATCTCGGGATTGCCCATACGCTGTGTCTGCCATGCCGTCAAATGCTGCAGCGTCAAGACCGATGCAGCGTGTTAGGGCTTTTCCTTCGGTGGCTTGGGTGGATTCTGGCGCGGCGGCGGCTGCTGACGCTCCTGCAGCTTTTGTTGCTGCTGGGCATGCTTTTGCGCCAATTGCTGCGTCTGTTGCTGGTGTTGCTGCTCAAGCTGCTGCTTTCTCGCTTCATCGACCTTCTGTTGCGCCAGTCGTTGATGCTCCTGCTCCTG
>JACXTT010000591.1_pt1 | contig 62531 bp, 57 predicted proteins | sample 9270951 | NCBI WGS metagenome assembly JACXTT01 (sample SAMN15532306, study PRJNA645909) | rock metagenome | isolation source: weathered quartz diorite | place: Puerto Rico | collected 2017-06-21
ATATGTCGTTAACAGTGGCACCATAAGTGTCAAAGCGCACGATACAACTACTATTTACTCGGCCCCAACCGACAATATCCTCGTGCACCTGCACAATAACGCCACTCGCAAAAGTTTCGACATTATGGCCAAAAAGAATGGTAAAGACGCTAATAACTATACGCAATTTTCGGTTTTTCTGATAAACACACTACCCAATTTTAATACAAGTTTTCCGCTATCGCCCAATTCAAACCAAATAAGCCAGTACAAATTAACCAATGGCTCAAACGATACGCACAGTACATGGTCGGCCATTAATGGTAACCTGGTAGTGTCTGATTATAACCAAAACGGAAACTTAATGAGTGCCAGTTTTAGCGCTATTGTTGGCAATAATACGGTTGGCAGTTTCCCGGTATCGGGCAGCGTCGACGTTAAATTAAATGCAAAATAACCTGATATAATTTTGCTACCCATCGCTCTTGTTTACGCCAAAACGCGTACCTTGAGGCACCAATTATATTCCAGATCGCATGAAGACCATTAAGACCGGATACGTTATCGTAACCATTGCATTGCTTGCTATTTGCGCAGCATTCAAGCCTCCTGTAAAACCTGTATTTTACCTTGTGGGCGACTCTACGGTGCGTAACCCCAACCCTCCTCAGTGCAGCTGGGGCCAGGTAATTTATAATTATTTTGATACTACGCGGCTATCCATTTCCAACCAGGCTATGGCAGGCCGCAGTACCCGTACCTATTTAAAAGAAGGGCGCTGGCAAAAAGTGATATCGGCTATCAAGCCCGGCGATTTTTTACTGATCGAATTTGGGCATAACGAGGGCGGTAAACCTGATACATCGCGCACGGGCCGCCGTTCGGTATTAAAAGATATTGGCGACGATACGGTAGTAGTTAACTGGCCAACCGGCCCCGAAACCGTACACACCTACGGCTGGTACCTGCGCAAATTTACCAAAGAGGCACAGGCTAAAGGCGCTACGGTGATGATCGCATCAATGATAGCGAGCAATGTTTACAAGGACGGTAAAATAGCACGGGCCGATAAAACTTACGGGTTGTGGGCATCGAAAATTGCAACAGAAACCGGTGCCTACTTTATAGATGCAAACAACATTATTGCAGATAAATTTGAGAAAATGGGCCCCGAAATGGTGAAAGGTTTGTTTCCGTACGACCCTGTGCATACCAATGTTGAGGGCGCAGGCATAAACGCCGGTGCTATTGTTACCGCCATTAAGCGCGATACTACCAATACCCTAAACAAATATTTTGCAGGCAAAAAGTTTTGATGGAAGTTACTGTTTTACGGTAAACACCCTTGTAAAACAATCCTGGTTTGTTTGCTTGTCTTTGGTAAGGTCGCGGTCAAAAACGCGGTTCAGATTGTTGCCGGCCAGGTCCTCAAGGGTGGCTTTTACACTCAACTTATAAGCTTGCGCCGACCAGGGCGAGGCTGGGGTAAATGTCCATAGCTTATCGTTGTTGCTTAACGCGATGGTACCCTTAACTGCCGATCCACGGCTATCCAAAACGGTGATACATTCCTGTAAAAGGTAATGGTCCAAGCTTTCGCTGGTATTGATCAGTAGCGGTTGTTTGCTGCCTGGTTTTGGCGTGCTTAATTGCCAGGTATCAATGTTTGGCTGTTTCCCATCGTGCGCGCCTGCCACAAAATGTTTGGTGTAGTTTTTTGCGAGACTGATGCCGTGCGTGTCTTTCCATTGCTGCGATACCACGAGCGTATAGCTTTCTGCCTTTTTTAACGGGTTGCCTAAAGCCTTGTTTAAAACCAATCCGCGTTTAATACGGCCTGGGTCAAGCCATAAAGTCAATACTTTGCTGGTAGTGTCCCATAGTTCCGGTTGCAGGTTTAAAAACACATTGCGCATGGTATCCTTATTTTTATCAAGCAAACAAACATAATTTAACGATTGCCCGCTGCGCATCGGTTTCGAAAAACTGAAATACAGTTTTAAGGTATTTTCGGGGAGGGTGTCAGTCTGCGGGTAGATGGCCACTAATGCAGGCGCCGCGGTTTTATCATGCGGCACGTCAACGTTGCCTATCGGTTTATTATCCTGCCAAACAGTATAGCTTAAACCCGGTGATAAGGGGATAACCGGCGTAAATACCACGAGGTCGTTATCGGTAGTAAAGTCGCCCAAAATAGCTTGCGTGCTGCCGTTACGTACAATTTTTACAGAATGTTTTTCGCGAAGGGCAGATGGGTCCCTTATGAGGTATTCCGGAATTTGGATACCCGTCGCCAGGTCGTTTTTCCAGACCAGCGTTATCTTTTGGTCGTGCGGTTTGCACGCGGCAAGCAAGGTCAGTAAAAAAAATACCAGGCCACACCTAAAGCACAACCTGGTATTCACAATTAAAATAAACTTATAAATTCTTTCCATCGGATGTCCAAAGGTCAACATCGCCTGTAGCGCTTTTTTGTATCACTACGGCGCGGCTGTCGTCCAACTTAGCCAACTGCATTACTTTTTCGTAAGGCAAACGGGTAAAGTTAGTCCCGCCTGCAGTTGGCATCTGTTGTGTTAACGATCCCTGGAACTGTTTAATATCGTCATAACTTACCTTAACGGCCGGGCGCGCGCTGTTGGCCATTACCAGGTATGTTTGGTTATTTTCTTTCAGCCATATCATGTTCGATGGGGTGTTTTGGTTACCCATTTCGGCAATGGTGCGGCCTTTAACATGTGCACCTGGTTTTAGCTCGTCCATAGCAAACAACACCAATGGTGTGCAGGTATAACTTGCCACCAGGTAGTTTTTACCATCAATAGTAGTGGTGGTAAAGGTGCGGATAGGCGAGGTGGTTTCATAACGGCCATGCGAGGTATGGTACATCTCTAAAGTAGCCTCATCATCCTGTTTGGCAGTAAACGGAAAGCTGATGCTGCGGAACGATGAGCTAAACTCTTTGTTGCATAAACCGCTCACCATCAGTTTGCCATCGGCGTAGCCGATATCGGATATCGACGAAATACGCAATGGGCGGCCGCGGCCATCTTTGGCATCGGCTGCGGGCGCGTTGTTCAGTTCAACCGACGAGTAGTTAATATCCTTTAACGATACGGCTTTGATCTCGTTACCTTGTGTTAAGGTGAGCAATACAGGCGTACCGTCGGCACTTTTTACCCCTATGTATAGTTTTTTTGATATGGGGTTAACCGCCATATCGGTAATGGTAATGTTTTCTTTGGTGGAACCCAATGCTTCGGCTATTTTTACATCAATGCCTTTTACATCGTAAGTAGTGGTAGCGGCACCTTTTTTAGTGTCTTTGGTATCTACAGCAAATACCTCGGCATTTTGCGAATCGCCGATAAATAAAACGCCGTTAGGGCCAAAGGTTAAAGCGGTGATTGATTTTACCTCAGGTGAGCCGGTTGTAAAACCATACGGTGCATCAGTTTTGCGGATGATGCTTGCAGACAGCAGTACCCCTGCAATGCCGGCCGCGATGAAAAGATAGGTCTTCTTCATTTCGATAATGTTATGGTGAGCGTCAGTAAATGGATCTGGTTTATAACAGTACGAACAAATATAAGCTAAGGTTGGCTGTAAATCCTAATTTAATTACCTGATAATAAGTATGCTAATAAAAATTTTACAAAGCAAAATAAACTAAGTTTTGTTTAAATGGCGGTATTTTTTACTTTAGTTGCAAACTAACTAACAATTAGTGCATCAACCTGTCGGATAACTTTTTGAATAACTATTTATAAAGGGATGTGATTATATGTTGAGAGATGAAAAAGCACTAATAAACACAACACCCATAACTTTACGCCGCCTTTACGATGATTACGCGGGGATGTTACTGGGGTATATTAACAGTGTTGTAAAAGATAAGCAGGTAGCAGAAGAATACCTGGTAAAAATATTCCAGGACCTTTCTTCCGATTTTGACAACATAAACTGGGGCGCAGGAAGTAACTGGTTACAACTGCGTAGTTTTGCCCAAAAGGAGCTGACCGTTTTTACCGATGCTATCAAGGCTTGCGAGTACAAAACCATTCCCCAAACGGCGCCCAATCCGGCCAATAAATACCTTAAAGGCATGACCGATGAACAACAACAGGTTTTTTGCAGTATTTATTATCACCGGTATACAACCGCGCGCCTGGCACATGAGCTAAACAAGCCCGAAGCCGAGATATCGAGATTATTAAAAGAGGCGTTCACCTTAATCAGGCAATCACATGAACGTTAAACAATATATTGAAAGCGGCATTTTAGAAAGCTATGTATTAGGTGCTGCATCGGAAGCTGAAACCCGCGAACTGCTGGAATTAAAAAAGCAATACGCCGAGATACAGGATGCCCTGTATGATTTAGAGACCGACCTGGAACGCATTGCCGACCACATGGCTGTTGCGCCGCCACCTGGCTTGTGGATGAAAATTGAAGACAGTATTAACGAGTTGATCAATACGCCCGAGGTTGAAACCTTGCGGGACACCGGCCACCAGTATAAAAAGTATGATGGAAATAATAACGAATACATCAGTATCGAAGCCGAATCGAACCACATGCGCATCCACAAAAACTGGAAATGGGTTTTGGCAGCCGTGTTTGTTTTAGGTAAGATATTTTTGGGCTTTGCCATCTACTTTTACCTGGAGAACCGCCAGGCACAGGAGCAGATACAGGAGTTAAAAACCGAGATAAGGCAACAGCACTTAAAACCCTGATGCGCTTTAATTAACCTCGTTTTTGCCATACACCGCCGCTATTAAAAAAGCAATGGCGCTAAAACCAAGTGCCTCAAAAATGCTTGTTAGTTCGTTGCCGCTACCCGTATGCGGATCGGCAATGGCGCGGGGTATGTGCAGGGTGATGAGCCACAAAAATATCATTAGCCCTAATAATGTGGCAGCCTGGCGTAGCCGGATGTTCAACATAATTGCCAGGCCTGCTGCAATTAACGCCACACCGGCAAAATACGTCCAAAATAAATGGCCGGGTATCCAGCCCGGCACCAGCGTAGCCACAAAGCCGGGATAAACAAAATGTTCCACGCCAAAAACAACCATGGTGATGGCGAAAAAGAACCGCCCTGCGGGCAGGCCACTTTCTAATACTTTAATAATGCGCGTAAGCTTTCCATTTTCGGGCAACGATGCTGCTGTAACAAAGGCGCCCCCGCTAAAGGCCAATAATTTAAGCGGATTGGTCCAGGCGCCTAAAAAATGCAGGCTGTTTTGTATTTCAAACGGCAAGTGAAAGGCTAAAAATATCAACAGCAGCAACCAGCCGAGGCAGAGCGCTGAAACACGCGCCAGTTTATCCGCAAATATTGCCCCACATAACCCTATCAGCAGAAAGCTTACAACCCATACACAAGTTGTGCAAACGACCAGGAAATTTGGTTGAACAGGCATAATTACCCCTACAAAAGTGCCCAATACAATTTGCTGCACCGCTATCGCGACAAGCGAAACCGCAAAAAAGGTGCGCCAAAGTTTATTGTAGTTTTCCATGCAAGGCTATTGGTTTAATGTAAGTTAGTAATAATTTTAATTGGCGAGAGCATTAGCACTAAACTGTTTTAACCCAAGCTATGGTGCCAACCGCCTGCCTTTTTTGGAGCCGATTTTTAACACCTTCGACTACCTGCTTCATACTAATATCTATTATGAAATATTGACTTAATGTTAACACAACATGTTCAATATTAAGCAAATATTAACATTGGGTTATCAGTATTGCAAAGGGTTAAAAATTCAGAATGTCTCCAGAATTGACGCCCTCTTTTGCAAATAATTGAGCTATTTATAACGAATGATAACGCGATCCGACGTAGTCGCTTCTATGTTTTTACGGGCAATTTGAAATAAGGCCAGGACACTATTGATAGAATTTATCAACCCTGTTACGGTCGTCAAAAAATACAAGGTCCCAATTAATTGAACAGTTTTTGAAAAATCACCCGATCATTTAACCATTAAACTAATCCCTATTGATGAAATCTCCTACCCAAACCTCTAAATTTTTTTACCTGTTTGTTTTGCTGGTGTTTTATTGTGGCATAGCCGGCGCGCAAATATTGAAGGGCCGTGTAACCGACGCCAATACCCACGAGCCAATGACGGGTGCTTCAGTATTTATAAAAGGCACCTCAAAAAGCCAACTGGTGCAACTTGATGGTAATTTTATTTTCAAAAATGTAGCCCCCGGCGAGTACCAGCTCGAAGTACGTTTTATTTCGTACAAAACAAAAATACAGGGCGTAACAGTTAGCGCTGGTAAAACAACCACGGTAAATATCGCGCTTGAGCCTAACGTTACCGAGTTAACTTCGGTTAGTATTACGGGTGATGCGGCATCGACCGACAGAAGGGCACGCAGTCTTGAGAAAAATGCTAACCAACTGGTTAACATCGTATCAGCACGTAATATCGAGCTTTCGCCCGATGTTACGGTAGCCAACGTAATGCAAAGGGTATCGGGTGTGACCATCGAAAAAAGCTCATCGGGCGAAGGCCGTTACCCAATCATCCGTGGCATGGAGAAACGCTATATCAACACCCTGATCAATGGCACCAAAATACCAAGCCCTGATAATAAGAACCGCTTTATACCGCTGGATCTTTTCCCGTCTGAGTTACTGGAGCGCCTTGAGGTAAGCAAAACCCTTACTCCATCAATGGAAGGTGATGCCATAGGTGGTACCATAAACCTGGTAATGAAGGATGCACCCTCAAAACCATTGGTTCAGGTAAACTTTGCAATGGGTTATAATACTATTTTAAACGGACGCGATTTTGTTCAGTTCGACCGTTCAACCATCAACAAATTAGCGCCGTCCGAAATTAACGGCAATGGTTACGCCGCCAAAGTGTCCGATTTTCCGGTTAACAACCTTAATTTTAGTCCCGAAAGTAACCCGATCAACACTAACGTGGGGGTTACGCTGGGCGGCCGCCTGGGTGCCGATAAAAAGTTAGGCTTTATTGTATCGGGCAGTTATCAAAACAACTTTACCGGTAATAACTCTATCTTCTTTTTGCCAAACGCATCGCCGGCTATTAACAACACACCACAGTTTATTGAACTGCAAAACCGCAGCTACTCGCAACAGAGCAGGCGTTTAGGGTTGAACAACAAGTTTGATTACAAATTCAATAAAAACAACAAGCTATCGCTGGTTAACGTGTTTGTACGTACCGATGATTATCAAACCCGCCTGATAAGCGATACCATTGCACTAAACTCGCTGGTTGATGCGCAGGCCCGCAGCAGGTGGCAATATCAGTCTATCTATAACTCTACGTTGCAGGGCATCCATCAAATAGATGAGCATTTAAAAGCCGATTGGTCGGTAGGCTATTCCGAAGCCGACAGCCATACACCCGACCAGGCCGAGTTTACACACGAATACCCCATTACAAAAACGTCTACCAGCGTTGATATTTTACAGGGCATGACCCGTTTATGGACGCATAACAGCGATAAAGATCTATCTGCTTACCTTAATTTAGCCGAAAACTTTAACCTGCTGGGCCGTAAATTTGAATTGAAATTTGGCGGCATGGTGCGGAAGAAAACCCGCGACAATTATTACAACTCTTATAGCTTATCACCTCTTTTAGGGTCAACTACATCGCAGGCTTATACCTCGATCAATGCTGCCCAGTATACTTTTAAAACAACCGATGCCTCGTTATTTGTACCAGATGGTAATGATTATACCTTTAACGAAACAATTTCGGCAGGGTACGTACAAGGCAAATGGCAGTTAACCGATAAACTGGAAGCGCTTGGGGGTGTACGGGTTGAAAACACAGTTCAAAATTATGATACCCAGTTGAGCGCATCGCAACCGGGCAAAAGCGGGCGCATTACTTACCGCGACCTTTTACCAAGTGCTTTATTTAAATACGACCTGGCGGCTAACCAAAGCCTGCGTTTATCATACTACCGTGCATTGGCAAGGCCGGGTTTTGCTGAGCTGATACCCGACGGCCCTCAAGGTGATATATTTAAGGAGCAAGGTAACCCATCAGGCCTTAACCATACCATAGCTGATAATATTGACCTGCGTTATGAACTGTTCCCCAAAGATGCCGATGAACTTTTGCTGGGTGTTTTCTACAAAAACATACAAGACCCCATTGAGTTTGAAGCGGTAAAAAATGGCTATGTGCTTAACCCGCAAGTGGGTACCACCATACAATCGGGCGCAACTTCGTTAACGCTTATCCCGCAAAACGCTGGCAGGGCTACCAATTATGGCTTCGAGGCGGTATTTACCAAGTATTTTGGCCCTTTTGGTATCGTAGCTAACTATACCTACACCAAATCGCAGATCACTTCGGATAAGCTTTATTCGTACTCGGCACCAGGCATAGGTACTACCTCAAGGATACAGCCCGAGACGCGCCCGCTGCAAGGCCAGTCGGACCACGTAGGCAACCTTGCGTTGATCTACAAAAACCCTAAATTAGGTTTGGATGCCCAGATCGCTTTTGTTTACACCGGTTCGCGCATATCCATAGTAAGCCCGTATTACGGACTGGATTACTGGCAAGACCCTACCAAACAACTGGATTTTTCGCTCGAAAAGAAATTCCTGAAGAATTTTTCGATCTACTGCAAGCTTAACAACTTAACAAATACACCGTTTGTTTTAGACATCCACCAGTCGTACAACGATTATGTGGCCCCAGGCAACAGGCCGCTCAACCTGCAGACCGACCCTGCAAACAAGATCATTGTGCAGAAGGACTTCTTTAAACCTAACTATTTATTTGGATTACGCTATAAACTTTAATCATGAAAAAGATAACCTATATATTTTTGACCGCTATTGTAGCGGGGACCGTTTTTTTCTCCTGCAAAAAAAATCCGGATTATAAAGAACTCACCGCCCCATTGGTTGTTGACGCGCACCCTGTTAGCGATGCCACCTGTATAGCGGCAGTTGCACCGGCAACATCGGCAGCTATTAAAGGCACTATGCTTGCAGGCAAAACTTACAGCATTTGCAGCAACGCGGTGATCAATGCCGGCGATACGCTCATTATACAAGAAGGCGTTACCGTAAACTTTACAGGCAATTTTGGTTTAGGTGTTAAAGGTACCCTGATCTGCTTGGGCACACAGGAAAAGCCAAACCGTTTTACTTATCCGGGCGTAACCAAAACCGACCAGATAGGTGCCGACCCGTCAAAAGACCCCGCATTTGTAGGTAAATGGACTGGTATTATAGCCGGCCCAACCTGCCCGTTAATGGTTATTAAATGGACGCACATTGAGTTTGGCGGTGGTGCTACAAGCGGCGATATAGCGGCCTTGTCAAAAAGCCCTTACCCAATTTACTTCCAAAACCCTAATGGTGTTTTTGTTTTAGAAGACTCCTGGTTGTACGGCAGTGTTGATGACCCCTTCCGTATTTTAGGCGGTAAAGTTGCCATCATGCGTAACACATTCGAAAAATGTGGTTATACCGGCGGCGAGGCAATGAACGCCAAAGCCGGCGTAATAGGCGTATTTGCCTATAACCTGTGTATAGGCATGGCAACAAACGGCCCTAAGCTGTCAAACTCGGGCGCCGCTGTAGGTGTACCCGGATCAAACATGCACATTTACAACAATACCATTGTTAACTGCGGTTATCGCCGTGCTGCCGCAGGACGTGGCGGTTCAATCAATTTTGAAGAAGGTGCAGGCGGCCTGGCTTACAATAACCTGATAGTTAACTGTAAGTTTGGTTTAAGGGTGGTACAAAACCCAATTGCCGATACCGCAAATTTAAAGTATGGGTATAATTTTTATTACGCCGATTCTGTTTCGGTTGCCAGTCAAAACTATCCATCACTTTCGGTAAGCACGGCCTTCCCTAAAGCCCCAAAAACAGACATACCTAACCCGGACTCTTACCTGCCTGCAGGGTGGAAACCCGGCGATGTTTATACCGCGCCTGCATCGGTTGTTGGTATCAATAACCCGCAGTTTGTAAACGGCCCTGTGCCATTGCCAGCCGGTGCTAATTTAAGGGATATTGCCACTGTCGGCACTTATAATTTTGCGTTGCAGCCTACTTCGCCTTGTATAGGTAAGGGTTATACGGGTTTTACCCCGAGGCGCGATGTGCCGATCGATCCTAAATTTGGCGCTACCGAAATAACGCCTCCGGGCAGGGATATCGGCGCTTTCCAGACTGATCGTTCGGGTAATCACCACTAATTACTCATAAAATACTCCACCAAATGCGCCGCGGTAACACTGCGGCGCATTTACTATTTTTATCGAATATTCAAGCTAATTTATCTCATGACTAAAGCTACATCCGTATTTTTACTTTCCTTTTTTTTGATAACCGGCCATTTAGCAAATGCGCAAAACAACACCTTGCGGTTGGTATTTATCCGCCACGGCGAAAAGCCTGTTTCGGGCAGTAACCTAACCTGCGCGGGCCTTAACCGCTCATTAAAATTACCGGCAGTACTGGTTAAAAAGTTTGGTGTCCCTGATTTTCTTTTTGCCACTGGCCTGGGCCTGGGCGATACTACCAAGCACTCGCGCATGTTTCAAACCATAGCGCCGTTGGCTATGCAGTATAACCTGCCCATCAACACCAGCCACGGCGAAAAAGATTTTGTGCAGATAGCCGCTGACCTGAAAAGTAAAAAAGGCACCGTGGTAATAACCTGGGAACATAAAGCTATCCCAAACATAGTAAAAGCCATCGGTATCAAAGAAATGTTGACCTGGCCCGATGATGATTACGACAGCATCTGGATAGTTACTTTTGCAAACGGTGTACCACAGCTTACCAAAGACAAGGAGAACATAAAACCGGAAGCAGGTTGTCCCATATAACCTAATCCCGCGCAAGGGTAACGCTCATCAAGCCGATAACCACATCGTTGGCTATGGTTTTTAATGTGAGGCTTTTTAAGGTCTTGGCCGGATTTAAAGGCATGTCCAAAACTGTTGCTGCGCCGCCTTGTATCGCCTTACCGTTGTACCTGTTTTTAGATTCGGCACCGGTTACCACATCGCCCGTTTTTAAATGGATACGTGGCGGCCTTGCGGTTTTTAGCGCGAAAGCAAAGCCATCGGTATAGTAATCCTGGTCGATAGGCCACCAGGTTTCAGGGTTACGCAGGGTAAGCGTATCGGTTGTGCCATCGGTATATTGCACTTCAATTGCACCATTATCCAACTGGCTCTGCATGGGGTTGGTGGAACCCGCCATTAAAAACCAGGCGTGGCTGGCGGTACCGGTTAACGGGATAGTTTTTTGATGGGGATAGTTATCCCATTGCGAAGTAAACATAATGTTGTTTGTACCTGCTTCGCCCGGCGTACTAAAACTGATGCCTTGCGGCAGGGTGATGCTGTTTTTGCTACCCGCGAGTTTACGCAAGCCGCTATCGTCCACGTCAAACTTTTTGGTAGAGGCGGGCCAGTCGCCAATACCCTGCCAGGGCAGTTGCAAGGTGGTAACCTGCGGGCGCGGTGTAAGGTATTTGTTTCTGAATATCTGGGTTACCTTATCGTTAAAATATCCTGCAAGGTCAACCATCTCCTGTTTAACGGTTTTGGTGCCAGACCAATCTACAAGTTGTGTAACGGTGTTTTTTCCATTTAAATTTACCGCGTTAGTGCCGGGTAGTAGCTCCGTTTCGGGGATGTTTATATCATCCGACAATTTACCTTGCGGAATGCTAACTTTGGTTTGGTAACCGTTTACTTTAACCGATACAGTTGCATCGGCATCGCTGTTATTTTGCAGGCGGAAGCTGTGGTTATCGGCTTCCATACCATTTGCCGGTATAAGTGTTAAGGCTTGTTCTGTTTTAAAACAGATAGGCATGTACCATTCCAGTTTGCCTTGCTGGGTTTGTAAAAACAAGGTATGGTTGCCCATCTTGCCCGATGTTTTGGCGTTAATGCCAGATGAGGTTACCTGTGCATCCGTCAGCGCACCTTCGGGATCATAAACCTTTAACACTTTAGCACCGGCGAGATTAACTGACATAGTGCTGCCTACAGCATAGGTTTTTTCGGCACCTGGTAATACAGGTTTTGCGCCTTCCCAATTGATCACGATGTTGTACCGTGCGGCGGCAGGGCTTGTAATTTCGATAACCGGTTTGCCTACTGCATCGGCTATATTTTTCCATGCAGCAACTTTGCCGTTTACGGTGATGCTTTTAACCTGCCCCTGCGCAATAGCCTCAAAGTGCAGATTTAGCGGAACGGGGAATTTTGGCGTTAAAGTGTAAGTATCGGTGTTTTGGGTGCGTTTAAAATCAAAGGCAATATCGGGTGTGCTAAAGGAAGCGTAATTCCATGTTGATGGCAAACCGGGACGGATGGTAACTGTTTTATTTAACGCATCGGGTACAATGCCGAAGAGCCCTTCGACCAGCGCACGGGAGAACATGCCGATAGGGTCGGCAAAATCGCGGTAGGCCTCGCCACGAACGGCATCGTAGTGCGATATTTGCACAAAATCGCCAGGGCTTCCGCCTAAATACATAGAAGCCAAAACCTCGCTTTTAAATAGCTTAAAAGCTTCGTCGGTACGGCCGCCCTGCCAGTTAACCAAAGCCGTGTGCATCGACTCGGCCAGCGCCACATTATTTAACGACCAGTTATAAGGCATCCAGTTAGTGGTTGATACTGTATAATAACCTTCGTCGGCCAAACCGGTTGCCCTTACGGGGATGTGTGGTATCTGGTTATCTACATACCGCAAACTTTGGTACGCCTGAAATTTATCGGGCACTTCGGAGTCGATGCTGTGGTAAATAGTCCACAACGCTGCGGAGGGGTGAACAAGCTGATTGCCTAACGCGTCCTTAAACTCGGCGTAATGCCCTTCTTTGGGCAGCCAAAGCAGGCGGTTTATGGCGCTTAATATTTTTTCGGATTGTTTGCGATAGGACGTGGGGTCTTCGCCTAAAATGGTGGCAATTTGAGCGGCACGTTTAAAGGCCAGGTAATTATATGCCGATGAGTGCGTTACATCGCCACCACTGTATTGCAGGGCATCGCTGGCCCAGATAGCCGCGTAGGCATCGTATAAACCATCGCCATCGGCATCAAAATTCCGTGTTTCCCAATCCAGGTGGCGTTTTAACAAAGGCCAGGTTTGTTTCATAAAGCTAACATCGCCTGTCCACTCATAGTGTCGCAACAACTCATCAATATAAGGCATGTTCATATCGTAATGATGAGCTTTGAGTGTTTTGCCGCCCGGATCGCGGCTGATGTAGCCGCTGGTAAACATACCTACACCCAATTTTTCCAGGCTGCGGGCAAGATGATTAGCCGTGTCGGCGATAACAGGGCCACTCTCCGGGCTGGTAACCTGCGATAAGGCATACGATTCAAAGTGCATTTTAGCACGGTCATGCCAGCCCAGCGCATCGGCGGTATAAGGGCCGCGCCAGCCGTTAAGCCGCATACGCCAGCCAATGGCGCCGTGCATGTAGCTTGGCGCTTCCCAAATAGCATCGGCTGCAATACCTAATGCCCCGCCAATGGTGTTAATGTAAGGATCGGGGGTTTTAACCACAATGCGGTTAGCCAGCAAAGCTCTTGCGGCTTCGGCATCAGCAAAAACTTTAGCAAGCCCGGCATAATTACCCGCAGATTTGGTATTGGGGTTTTGTATGGCAAAGTATTTGTCGGTGGCATTGCCTATTGCAAGCTTACCCGTTACAACTGGCGCTTTTTCGGCTGCTGATGCGTACAATTCAGCAGGGGTACTTAAATGCGTGGCATCGGCAGTTTTGAGGGTAGCTGTGGGATCAAAAATACCTGCGAGGAGTTGTTCTTTAGCCGCTTTGGCCGGCTGGTTTAAGTCTTCTACAAAATAACGCCCATCCGGGCCCGATTGTAAGCCGGTGCCGTATTTTAAATTGAATTTTCCATCGCCGGTAAGAGTATAACTATTGTCCTTACAGTTTTCGGGCTTCAGATAAAAACTTGACTCGGGGTCGGGGCCCATGTCGCCATCGCGCGAGAATTTTTTGCTGTTAGCGCCTCCAAAAACCCAATATAGGTTAACAGGAGCTGTTAAACCCTCAAACCCGGTTTTTACAACAAAGCCTTCGGCATCGGCCATGGCCAATATCTCGATATTGAGTTTACCGTTGCCCAAAATAGGGTCGGCAATGGTATACAACATGGCACCAGGACGGTAACGTGCCGTAATGGTTTGTGCCTGGGTGAGCCATTTGCTTTGGCCGTTAGCCTCAATACCAAATTTAAAATTGCCGCCCATACCCGGCATATACAAGGCAAACTCGGGGCGATCGCCGGCCTCAATCCTAAAGACTGTATTGGTGCCGTATAGTGCGCGCGTAAACAAACGTTTACCGTTTACAATAACAAAATCGGTACCATCAGGGGTGTAGCGTAACTCGCGTTGCTCGTTATGCCAGGCCTGGTTGCTGAGTTTTATGGGGTAAAGTTCCTGCGCATAACCATCGAGGGATATAAGACCCATTATGGCGGTCATCAAATAAATACCTCTTTTGGTTGTGCGGTTCATGTTAATTCGATATGGTTATGCAGGTTGGTGGTTGATCAGAAATGCTTTTCTGATAGCCAAATGTAGGTAATCTATATTTTCAACCATCCTGTACCAACCTTATTTTATTGTGCGGATGACGTTTAATACGCCAGCTTCGCGACAAGGCTATTTTGTACCAAGCTTATCGGCACGTATCAACTCAGTACCGGCTAATAGCAAAGCGCCAAGTCCATGGGTATCGTTCAACGCTGTTGGGCGGGTATAGTAAAATTTAATATCTTCTTCCATATCGGTGCCTACACAAACATCCTGCAGCTGACCGTCGGCGGTTACTTTGGTTGCCAGCCCTTTCCAGCCTTCGCGTGCAATGGCCAGATAGCGCGGGTGTATCCAGCCCTGGTTAACAGCACGGGCTATGGTATAAGTAAACATAGCGGTTACCGATGTTTCGAGGTAAGAGTCGGGTTTGTCAAGCAGTTGGTGCCATAAACCGGTTTGGTCCTGGTACCGGGAAAAGCCGATGATCTGGCGTAACAGGAATTTAATTAACTCCGGCCTTTTTGGGTGATCGGCAGGCAGGCTGCTTAGCAGTTCGGCTTGAGCCATAGCCACCCAGCCATTGCATCGGCCCCAGTGGGCAACGCCGTTAACCTCCACATCCGAATACCAGTTATGAAAATACAGGCCGGTGTTGGGATCGTACAGGTATTTGTTAAAATTCTCCACCTGTTTAATGGCATCGTCAAAGTATTTTTTATCGCCGGTCATCTTCCCCATACGGGCCAAAAAAGGGATGCTCATATACATGTCATCGGCCCAAAGCGTCATGATGCGTGGGTACGGGCGACATAGCGTGCCATCGGCCAGGCGCACCTGTTTGGTGCTAATGTAGGCAGCTGCACGGTCAAGGTAGGCACGGTATTCTTTTTTAGGTGCCTGGGCATAAACATCGGACAATCCGGCCGACATAGCCCCGCAGGCATCCAGATTAAGCATACTGAAAACTGTGCTGTAATCGCTTTTGGGTATTTGCGCTTTGTATAAACCTTCAAAATAGGCAAGGTTGCTGAATATAAAGTCGAAATTATGCAGCGAATAATCGGCGTATTTTTTATCGCCCAATACGGCCGCCATCTGCATCATGCCCACGGTCAACACCCCGTTGGGATAACCCCATTTGTTGTATCCGCTTTCGGCACGTATGTCGGCGGTCGGTGCCAGCCCGTTGGTACTATCGTATGTTTGTTTGGTTTTACTGTTAACAAACTTGAACGATGTGTTTTGGAGGATACGGTCGGCCACACGGCGCACAACATCTTCGGTATTGGTGGTAGTTTGCGCAAAAGTGACAGACGCGCATAGCAAGAGCAGGGCACACAGAAAAGCTTTCATAAAACAGGATTTTTGGTTTACCAGCTAAAGGTAATTAATTAGATAATTTTCGGTACGCTGATATTGAAAATATCTTTGAGTGCCTGCTTAGCCGAATGGTAGCCGCACATGCCATGCACACCACCGCCCGGTGGAGTGGAGGATGAGCAGATATAAATGCCTTTTGTCGATGTTTTGTAAGGGGATAAGCGCAGCGCCGGGCGCGTAAACAACTGCCCGATACCATTACTGCCTCCACCAATATCGCCACCAATATAGTTGGGGTTATGATCTTCCATTTGCGTGGTATCCATGTTATGGCGGGCCAGTATAACATCCTTAAATCCGGGGGCAAAGCGCTCCACCTGGTTTTCTATCTGTTCCGTCATGTTTTTTTGTGAACCATTGGGTACGTGGCAATAGGCCCAGGCGGTGTGTTTGCCTTGCGGCGACCGGGTATCATCAAATAAACTGGGCTGGGCCAGCAGTACAAATGGCCTTTCGGGATGGTTACCATCGTAGGTTTGCTGTTCGGTAGCGGCTATTTCGGCCATGCTGTTGCCCAGGTGCACGGTGCCCGCACTTCGGCATTCCTGTGAGCGAAAGGGGATAGGCCCTGCCAAAGCCCAATCCAGTTTGTACACACCCATGCCATAACGATAACGCTCCAACTGCCATTTATAAATTGACGAAAAACGGTGCCCGGCTATCTGTAAAAGCTGACGTGGGGTTATATCAAATAGAACCGCTTTTGCCGATGGTAACTGATCGAGCGACGCGATATAGGTACCGGTCTCTATCTTCCCGCCAAGGGATACAAAATAAGCTGCAAGCGCGTTGGCTATATTTTGCGAACCGCCTTTTGGGATAGGCCACCCGCGCAAATGCCCCATGGCCAATAGCACCAGCGCAAAGCCCGATGTGCCGTGCGCGGTAAGCGGCTCTATAGCATGCGCCGCCATGCCAGCCAGCAAAGCTTTAGCTTCGGGTGTTTTAAAACGGTTGCTGAGTATACTTGAAGCAGATAAAGCCTTCCATCCAAAACGCGCAAAAGCCAAAGGGTGGGCTGGAAAATGCAAAGGCCCCAGCACATCGGCAGCTACAAGGGGCCAATCGTCAATAATGGGTTGTACCAGTTTAATATAGGCTTGCTCATCAGCCCCGAGCGAGCGGGCAGTATCGGTTACCGACCGTTGCAAAGTGACGGTCTTGCCGTTGTCAAACGGGTGCGCTGCCGAAAGGGTGGGGTAAATGTATTGGAGGCCAAAATCGGGTAAGGGCAATGTTTGAAAAAACGGCGAACCGGCAGCAAGGGGGTGTACAGCCGAGCATACATCGTGTACATATCCCGGCAAGGTTAACGCCGCCGAACGGAGGCCGCCGCCAATGGTATCCTTACCCTCAAGTAATAAAACCGACAGGCCCTGCTGCTGCATTAAAATAGCGGCCGCAAGCCCGTTGGGGCCACTGCCAACTACTACTGCATCATATTCTGTTTTGGCGCTTTGCATTTATTGATCAAGTATATCAATAAATACGATATTGTAGGTATAAATTGCTATATTATTGATCTAAAACCAGGCATTGATGGCCGTTGGTGTTTAGCAGTTCAATAATAGCGCGCGGGCAAAAATCGTTTCCTTCTATCCGCAATATGCTGTCGCAGTCTTCCAGGTCAAAGTTGACCTGGCTAAACGGGAATTGTTGGGTCAAAACATCAAGCAATGCTGTAGCCTGCCCTTGTTGTTTAACATCTGTTTTAAAAACCTCAACCATTCCCGTTTAGTTTTGTCTTGTTATTCTTCTTTCTGATCAAAGCTCACCATCCACTGTATGCCAAACTTGTCGTTAAGCATACCAAAGCTGGCGCTCCAAAATGTTTGCTGCAAAGGCATGGTTACCTGTCCGCCCGCGCTAAGTCCGTTAAATATCTTTTCGGTTTCGGCCTGGCTCGATGTGTTGATGCTTAGCATAAAGTTGTTGCCCACAGTTAGGTGCTGGCCCATTGAACCCATGGCATCGGTGCCCATCAATACATTGCCTTTGCCGATCGGTAGCGACACGTGCATTAGTTTTTCTCCATCTTCGGCTGATAGGTTTTGGCTTGCTTCGGGGATGTCCTTATAGCGCTGTAGTACCAAAAACTCGCCGCCGAATACCGACTTGTAAAAATTAAAAGCTTCTTCGGTGTTACCTAAAAAGTTTAAATAAGGGTTAATAGTTGCCATGATTGTTGTGTGTTATTTTTCGAGATTATTTTTTAATGTTTCCAGGCTGGTTTGCATGTCTTTACCCAATATCTTTTCGAGGTTAAACAGCAGGTGCATTACCTTCATCATATAATTCTTATCGCCTATAAATTTCCAGGTGGTTTTGGTTTGATTTGCCGATACGGCTTCCGTTTCGAGGGCTGTATACGATACACCTTTAAAAGGTTTTTCAAAGCGCACTTCGGTTTCAATGCCGTTTGCATTTAATTTGGTTATCTCCTGCGCACCTTTACCTACCTGCTTGTTTTCGCTGTCCCAGGCGTAAATAAAGCCAACGGTGCCGTCGGTGCCGGTAAAGTGCTTTTTCATACCGGGGTCGGTCATTACCCATTTGCTGTAGTGGTCCTGGTTTTTTAATAGTTTGATGTAGTTAAAAACTTCGGACTGAGGCTTATTGATCACAATATCGCGCTCAATAACATACTTTGTTGGCCTGAAAGCTGCCGATATAAACAGGATAACGATGCCGGCAATGATGATATATAAAACTATCATATAATTAAAATTTATAAGAATTGTAAAGTTATATAGTTTTTAATGATGAAGTAGTTAATCGTTTATTTTATGATAGTAAATGTACGAGGTTAACAGTATTCCGAAGATAATAATTGCAGTTATCGCGTCGGCACCAAAGCCATCTAATGTAATGTGTGCAATAAAAGCCGAGATATAAGTGATGCCAAAGCCCACATAGGCCCATTCTTTTACCCTTTTCATCATTGGTATCAGTAGTATCAAACCGCCTATAAAACTGCCGATGGTTGCTTCGTATGCAAACCACATGGGCAGGCCCAAGTGGTGCATTTTTTCGACCGATTCAGGCTTGCTGATAAAGAAAACCCCCGAAATGGCCGATAGGGCAATTAATGCTGTTGGTACCCAATAAATAACTTTTGTAGCTGTGGTAACTTTTTTTTCTGTCGTCATGATATCTCCGGTTTAAATTTTTAGTTTTTAAAGGTAAATAAATCTGTATTAATTTACCTTGACCATACACACCACATCCTCATTTTTATACCACTCCACGCACCAGGTGTTCCGGTCTAAATTTGGCGTATTTAGCAAGGATTGAAAAACGGGTGCAAACTTTTGCATGTGGTTTTTGAAATCGTAAATGGTTTCGGTATGGTAGGTGCCTTTCGGGATGATGTAGGTTTCGCATCCAAATTGTTCTGCCTCCCCATCAAAACTCTCGACAACGGCTGCCTTATAAACAATGCTTCCACCTTCAGGCTTTGACAGGCCGTAGATGGTGCGCCCCTCAGTGCCAACCAATTTGTACAGCTCATCGTAAGCGGCTTGTACACCTTGTGGAAATGATCTGGCGGTAACATAAAATACTTTGATGTCTTTCTCTAACTGATAGGTTTCCATAGCGTTATTGATTTGATAACACAAAGGTAGGCCGTTATTTGGCTGAAAGGGGGTGTAATTACAGCAAATTAAGGGGTTGATTGCGACAACGTTAATACCTAATTTTACTGACATGAAACACATATCCATCCTTGTCCCAACGGGGGCTATATTAGGAAGTATTGAAGGGCCGCGGCAGGTTTTTACCGAGGTAAACAAGTTTGTGAACCGTATGGGCAAGCCCGCGCTGTTTAATGTAAGGCTGATAGGACTAACCAAAGAGATACCCGCTGCGGGCGGCAGGTATACGGTTTACGCGGACGAGTTACTGGCTGATGTTAAGAAAACCGACCTCATTATTATCCCCGCGCTGGATGGCGATATGGCCAAAACCCTGCATGATAACCAGGATTTTATACCCTGGATAGTGGCGCAATATAAAGGCGGTGCCGAGATAGCAAGTTTATGTATAGGTGCTTTTATGCTGGCCGCTACCGGTTTGCTTAGCGGTAAAAAATGTGCGACGCACTGGCTGGCGGCGAACGATTTCAGGCGGATGTTCCCGGATATTACTTTGGTGGAGGACAAGATCATTACGGATGAAAATGGCATATACTCGAGCGGCGGCGCTTTCTCATACTTGAACCTCATCATTTACCTGGTCGAAAAATATGCCGGGCGCGATATCGCGTTGTTTTGCTCAAAGGCTTTCCAGATCGAATATGCGCGCAAAAGCCAGTCGCAGTTTGTGATGTTCATGGGGCAAAAAGACCATGAGGATACCGAGATCAAACAAGCGCAGGAATACATTGAAAGTAATTTTAAAGCCAAACTAACGGTTGACCAATTGGCTGATATGCTGGCTTTGGGCCGCCGTAACCTGGAACGCAGGTTTAAAAAAGCGACATCAAACACGGTTGTTGAATATATACAGCGTGTAAAAATAGAGGCCGCTAAAATGAGCCTGGAGTCATCGCGCGAAAACGTGAACGAAGTAATGTATAACGTAGGTTATACCGATACAAAGGCTTTTCGCAGCACATTTAAACGTATAACCGGTCTCTCGCCAATTGAGTACCGCAATAAATATCACCGCGAGCCGGTAATGATGTAGCCTATTTTTTGTCCTGCCGTTTGTATTTGGCCGGCGATATGCCCATCAGCTTTTTAAACAGCCGAGAAAAATAGTAGGGATCGGTAAAGCCCAGTTCGGCGCATATCTCTTTAATGCTGCGGTTGGTAAAGTACAACATCTGGCATGAGCGCTGTATTTTTAACTGGTTAAAATAACGCACCGGTGTACTGCCCGCTTTTTGGTAAAATAAGCGGGAGTAATGAGATATAGATAAAGCTTGCTGTTTAGCCAGTTCATCAATTGAATATTGGTTGTTGATATTGGCTTTCATAAACGCGATGGAGCTGTTTACCATGTCGCTATCATTGTGACCGGGGTTAATTTCGTGCCGGTAAATAAATGATGATAGAAAATTGAATAACAGGATGTTTAGGACCTCAAGGTTTCGCTTATCAAAACTTTTCGACAACAACTCAAAAACCTGGTTATAGGCAATTATACGTCGTTCATCGTAAGGGATAAAGTGGCCAGCCTGCTGACTTTCCAGGTAACGTTCGTATAATATTGGTGCATGATCGCCAATAAAGTGCACCCAATAAATGCTCCATGGAGCATCGGCCGAGCTTTGGTAATGATGTGCTGTGTTTTTGGGGATGATAAAAAAAGTGTTGGGTGTTAATTCGGTTTTCTGTCCGTTTAGGTAAATTGTGCCCCTGCCCTCGGTACAGTATAAAAAGATATACTCCGCACTGCCGCTCTTTCTTTCCCGGTCGTGATAACTGGCGTGGGGGTAGTACCCGATGGCTGTTAAGTACAAATGCCGGATAAGCGTATTTTTAACCACTTTTTTTATAATGTCTGGCGGCAGCACGACCATCCGCTGGCCAATAAAACCTTCCTGAATCTTTGGCGAGGTATTGTTTATACTATTCATAAATAGATAATTAGTCGCATCTTAAAGCCTGCCTTGTAGAGCTATTCCGATAAAAGTACAATATAATCAAAAATGGTAATAAAATCCATCTTTTAACATTGTTAATCCATTGTTTTACCGTGGTTATTACGGTAATTTAGGCTAACCAATTATTAACGATGACCAACACCTCAACCAAATTTAACAATGGGTATATCCTGGGTATATCCTTTATATCGGCACTGGGCGGCTACCTCTTTGGGTTCGATTTTGCCGTGATATCCGGCGCGCTGCCATTTTTACGCACTACATTCCATTTAACCACCTGGTGGGAGGGTTTTTTAACCGGATCACTGGCCCTGGGCTGTATTGTTGGTTGCCTAATAGCGGGGGGTGTTGCCGATAAGTATGGTCGCCGACCCGGCCTCATGGTAGCTGCTGCTATTTTCGCGGTATCATCGTTGGGTATGGCATTTTCGACGGGTATGGGCTGGTTTGTTACCATGCGTTTTGCTGCCGGTATTGGCGTAGGAATGGCATCTATGTTAAGCCCCATGTATATTGCCGAAGTATCGCCGGCGGCTATCCGCGGGCGCAATGTGGCCATTAACCAGTTGACCATTGTGATCGGTATTTTGGTGACCAACTTAGTGAACTACACCCTGGCTGATAAAGGCCCGGATGCCTGGCGCTGGATGTTTGGTTTAGGCTGTGTGCCATCGTTATTGTTTTTGCTTGGCGTGATCTTTTTGCCCGAAAGCCCTCGCTGGCTGGTTAAGGCCGGGCATGACGAAAAAGCGTTAGAAATTTTAAATAAAATTGGCGATGGCGGTTTTGCCAACAGCACCATGTCGGACATAGCCCTATCGCTAACCGGCAGCAAAAAAGAAGCGTATAGCGCGGTATTTGCAAAAGCCGTTCGTCCGGCAGTAGTGGTAGGTATTACATTGGCGGTTTTCCAGCAGTTTTGTGGCATTAATGTGGTGTTTAACTATACGTCAACCATTTTTAAATCCGTCGGCGCAAGTCTGGACAGTCAACTGAGACAGACTGTTGCTATCGGGATAGTCAACATGCTGTTTACGGTGCTGGCTATGTGGCAGGTTGATAAACTGGGCCGCAGGCCGTTGATGCTCATGGGTTCGTTAGGTTTATCCATTTTATATGTCATCCTGGCGTTTTCGTTAAAAAGCCAGGCGTCGCCCATCATCATATCGGTCTGTGTGTTACTTGCAATCGGCATGTATGCCACCTCGCTTGCCCCGGTTACCTGGGTTTTGATCTCCGAGATATTCCCTAACAATATTCGCGGTGTGGCATCTTCGGTTGCCATAGTTTGTCTTTGGGGCGCGTATTTTATACTGGTATTTACCTTCCCGCCGTTAGCGGCAAAATTGGGTGTGTATAGCACCTTTTACCTGTATGCTGCTATCTGCTTTTTAGGCTTTTTGTTTATCAAGGCAAAGGTTAAGGAAACCAAAGGTCAAACACTGGAGCAACTGGAACACAATTTTAAAGCACATTAATATACCCGCGCAATGGCAGTAAAAAGCTGGATAGAAAAAGTAACGATCCCAACTTACGAAACCGGTGTGCCGGATAAAAACCCGATGTTTTTTGAAAAACGGGTTTACCAGGGCAGCAGCGGCGTGGTGTACCCCAACCCGGTGATCGAAAAGATATTTGATGAAAAAGTTGATAAGGAATACACCGGCGTATTTTTAGAGAATGATTACTTAAAGATAATGATATTGCCCGAGCTTGGCGGCCGTGTGCAAATGGCGTACGACAAACTTAAACAGCGCCATTTTATTTATTATAACCAGGTTATCAAACCGGCTTTAGTTGGGTTATGCGGACCCTGGATATCGGGCGGGATAGAGTTTAACTGGCCCCAGCACCACCGGCCCAGTACTTTTGAACCTGTTGACTATACCACCGAGGACCACCAAGACGGCAGCAAGACAATATGGGTAAACGAGGTGGAGCGGATGTTCCATACCAAAGGCATGACAGGTTTTACCTTGTATCCCGATAAGGCCTACCTCGAAATAAAAGCCAGGCTGTTTAACCGCAGCAACCTGCCCCAAACCTTTTTATGGTGGGCTAACCCGGCGGTTAAAGTGAACGATGATTATCAGTCGGTTTTTCCGCCGGATGTGAATGCTGTTTTTGATCACGGCAAACGTGATGTAAGCACTTTCCCGATAGCGACGGGTACGTATTACAAAGTGGATTACTCGCCGGGGACGGACATATCGCGCTACAAAAATATACCCGTGCCTACTTCGTACATGGCCGTAAACTCGGAGTATGATTTTGTTGGCGGGTACGAGCATGATACCCGCGCAGGCGTGCTGCATGTGGCAGACCACCATGTATCGCCGGGTAAAAAGCAATGGACCTGGGGCAATGGCGATTTTGGCGTGGCCTGGGATAAAAATCTGACCGATGCTGACGGGCCATACATTGAACTGATGACCGGCGTTTTCACCGATAACCAACCCGATTTTAGCTGGCTGATGCCGAATGAGGAAAAATCGTTCACGCAATATTTTTTGCCATACCGGGAACTTGGCGTGGTAAAAAATGCCACAAAGGATATTTTACTGAACCTGGAGATAGTAGACAATAACATTATAATTAAGCTTTTTGGCACATCCGCTGTTCGCGATATCAAAGTTGAACTGTTTGATGGAGACCAGTCGATATTTACGGACAGGATAAATTTATCGCCCGAAAGGGACTACCGCAAAACCCTGCCTGTTAAAACGGCGGTTGATGAGCAAAATCTGAGGCTGCTGGTGAGTGATACTTCCGGTAAAAAGCTGATCAGTTATAGTCCTTCGCAAAACAAGCAAAACCCTGTACCCGAAGCGGCCAAACCCGCACTTAAACCAGAAGATGTAGCCACTTGCGAACAATTGTTTTTAACCGGGCAGCATCTGGAACAATACCGGCACGCCACTTATAGCCCGGTGCCGTATTACGAGGAAGCGCTGAAACGTGACCCGGACGACGCGCGCAATAACAATGCTTTAGGTTTATGGTATTTGCGGCGGGGTCAATTCGCGAAAAGCGAGCCGTATTTTCACAAAGCGGTAGCGACCATTACACAACGCAACCCAAACCCTTACGATGGCGAAGCTTATTACAACCTTGGCCTGTGCTTAAAATACCAGGGAAAAACAGACGAAGCTTACGGTGCTTTTTTTAAAGCCACATGGACCAGCGCCTGGCAGGATAACGGGTTTTTTATGGTAGCGCAAATTGATATGATGCGCGGGCATTACGAACTGGCTTTGGAACATATTGACCAGGCGCTCGACCGCAACGCGCGCAATGGTAAGGCTTACACTATTAAGATAATGGCCTTGCTCAAATTAAACCATGTACATGATGCACTGGCTGTTGCTGAACATGCTCTAAAACGCGACGGGTTTAACATTGGCGCTTTGTTTGCCATGCACTTGTGCTGCATGGCCAATAAAATGGACGAGAAGGCCAATAAAGCCATCCGAAATTTACTCAAATTAAGTCGGGGTACCAGCCATAACCTGATCGAGTATGCTATTGATTTCGCTGCCTCGGGACTGTACCCCGAGGCTATTGCCCTGCTGCTACATGCTAAAGAACATCAGCACGAGCCTTTGATCAATTATTATTTAGGGTATTACAACCATGTGATCAGGGATATTAAAAACGCGCGGTTCCACTACAAAACGGCTGCCGCTGCCGGCCCCGGTTATTGTTTCCCCAACCGGTTAGAAGATATCATCGTGCTGCAGTCCGCTATTGCGTCTAATCCGGATGATGCCAAAGCGCCTTACTATTTAGGTAATTTATGGTACGATAAACGCCAGTATACCGATGCCATCAGTAACTGGCAGGTGGCGGCACGTAAAGATCCGTCTTTTCCAACTGTGTTGCGAAACTTAGGGGTAGCTTACTTTAACAAATTTAATAACCCGCAGCAGGCGCTTTATAATTTTGAAAAGGCGTACCAGCTTGACAAAACTGATGCGCGAGTATTGATGGAGCTTGATCAGTTATACAAAAGGTTAAACCGTAGCCCCAACGAGCGATTGGTGTTTTTAGAAGATAATTTGACTACTACGCTCGGCCGTGACGACCTGTACCTGGAACGTGCAGCTATCTGCAACCTTATGGGCGAATATGAAAAAGCCTATGGACTGATGATGTCGCGCAAGTTTCACCCATGGGAGGGCGGCGAGGGCAAAGTATCGGGCCAGTACCTGTTAAGCCTGACCGAAATGGCGAAGCAAGCTATTGATAAAGGTGAATTTGAATTGGCCATTGACCACCTAACCGATGCCCAGACCTACCCCGATAATTTGGGCGAAGGTAAATTGCCCGGTGCGCAGGAGAATGATATTTTTTATTGGTTGGGATGTGCCCATGAGGGGCTGGGTAATGTCGCGCAAGCAAAGAACTATTGGGAGCAGGCTACCAAAGGCCTGGCGGAGCCAAGCGCCGCCATGTTTTATAACGACCAGCAGCCCGATAAAATATTTTATCAGGGTTTGGCATGGCGTAAACTGGGCGACACTGAAAAGGCAGGGCAAATATTCAACAAGCTGATCGAATACGGCCAAGCACATGAGCATGATGATATTGAACTGGACTATTTCGCAGTATCGTTGCCTAACCTGCTGATATTTGATGATGACCTGAACGTGCGTAACCATACCCATTGCCGGTATATGATAGGTCTGGGCTATTTAGGGTTACAACAGTTTGGCGAAGCCCGCGGGGCGTTTAAAAATGTGCTGACTGCCGATGCTATGCACTTTGGCGCGATGGTGCATTTGAATATGATCAGTTAGCTGTGTAAAAGCATTGTTTCAATTATCGTTTTTTACAGGGACAGGACAGAGCAGGCTAAACAATTCCCGAAAAAAGTTTATTTTAGGAGTTTCTAACCAACATCCGTTTATGAAGACCAAATTGAAATATATACTGCCGGTAGCAGCTATCGCGATAAGCATAGCCTTGTTTGCCTTAAAAGCCGATAACGGCGTTGTGCCCGACGCGGATAACGCAGGGTTGATATTACCGGCAGGTTTTGGTGCGCTAAAAGTTGCTGAAACTGGCGCACAGGCGCGGCACCTGGTGGTAACCCCACAGGGCGATATTTATGTTAAGCTTGCCCGGCCCAACAAGGATGGCAAGGCTATTTTGATTTTGCACGAAGGAAGTAATGGCAAAGCAACGGTAACCGGTGGATTTGCTAACTACGGCGGTACGGGCATTTACCTGAAAGAAGGGTATTTATATACATCGTCGAACAGGGAAGTATTTCGGTACAAAGTGAATACGAAGAATGAGGTGATCAACCCGAACGAACCCGAAAAGATAGTTACCGGGTTAAAAATGGGCCGCGAGCACGAAACAAAATCTATTGTGCTGGATAATGCCGGCAACATTTATGTGAACGTAGGCGCTTATTCAAATTCGTGCCAGTATGTCGACCGTGCCAAAGGCTCTATGGGTATCCCCGGGTGCCCTATTTTAGATTCGGCAGGTGGTATATGGCAGTTTAAAGCCAATAAACTGAACCAAACCTATGGCGATGGCGTGCGTTATACAACCGGATTGCGCAATGTTGTTGGCCTTGACTGGAACACTCAATTGAACCAGCTTTTTGTAATGCAGCATGGCCGCGACCAGTTGCATGATATTTTCCCGGATATGTACACCATTAAAGAGTCGGCGTTATTACCCGCCGAATGTTTATACGCTTTGAAGAAAGGGGATAACGCGGGCTGGCCGTTCATGTATTACGACCAGATACAACATAAAAAGATATTGGCACCTGAGTATGGCGGCGATGGCAAAAAAGAAGCCGACCCTAAATTTATTGACCCGGTAGCTGCCTTTCCGGGACACCTTGCTCCAAACGGATTGCTGTTTTATACCGGCAATATGTTCCCCGAGAAATATAAGAACGGCGCTTTCATCGCTTTCCACGGTTCGTGGAACCGCGCACCCGAGCCACAGGCAGGTTACTTTGTGGTTTTCCAACCCTTTAAAAATGGTAAGCCCGAGGGCGACTGGGAAGTGTTTGCCGATAACTTCGCCGGTTCGCCAGCCAAAGTGGCCATGGGCCGTGCAGACCACCGCCCATGCGGTTTGGCACAAGGTGCCGATGGTTCGCTTTACGTAACCGACGACAGCAAAGGCACAATTTACTGTATCATCTACACCAAAAAATAACAACTTATATGAAAAATGTATTAGCAGCAATGTTTTTGATTGTTGCCTTTAGCACTTATGCAAACGCCCAGACCAAAAAGAAACCCGTCGCCGCCGGCGCAATACCTGCCGCAGCAATGGAACACGGGGCAAAAATTTATACCATAAATTGTTTGAGCTGCCATTTTATCGACGGCGGCGGTGTGCCCAATATGAACCCGCCTCTGGTTAAAACATCGTGGGTATTGGGCGATAAAACACGCCTCATTAAAGTTGTACTGAACGGCTTTAAAGAAAATGTGGCTATTGACGGAGCCACCTATTCGAACAATATGGCGCCGCATAATTTTTTAAAGGACGATGAGATAGCCGATGTGTTAACCTATATCCGCAACAGCTTTGGTAATAAAGCCAGCGCTGTTAAAGTGGCCGAGGTTAAGGCGGTGAGGGCTACGGTGAAGAAGTAATGTGCAAATGAGTGAATGTGCAGATGTGCAAATGATCTTAAACAGGAACTTGTTAAACAGGTTCCTGTTTCCATTTAATATTTTAAATTAAAAGCATTTGCACATTTACTCATCTGCATATTTGCACATTACATAAACTTCTCCCACCATTTGTTAATGTAGGGTTGTCCATCGTAGGTGTAAACCTCACCAGGGGCGGGGAGCAACAGTTTAATATTCTTTTGGGCGGCGTATGCTAATACTTTTTCGGCGGGCTCTGTCCAGGTGTGCATGGCCAGGTTAAAGGTTCCCCAGTGTATAGGCATCAGCACTTTGGCGCCTAAAGCCAGCATGGCATCGGTGGCGTTTGCGGGGCCCATGTGTATATCGGCCCAAAGGTCGTTATAAGCACCAATTTCGAGCATGGCCAGGTCAAATGGGCCAAGCTTTTCGCCAATGGTTTTAAATAAAGGGTGTATGCCGCTATCAGCACCATAATAAACATTGTGTACCGGACCTTTTATGGCGTACGATGCCCAAAGTGTTTCATTACGGTTCCACAAACTGCGGCCCGAAAAATGCCTGGCCGGTGCAGCCGTAATTGTAAAGCCCTCCCAAGGCATAATATTCTGCCACCAATCCATTTCGGTTATCTGGCTTTTAGGTATTCCCCATTTATTGAGGATAGCACCAACACCAAGCGAAGTGTAAATAGGCGTCCCCTTTTTTGCCAGTTTAATAATGGTCTTGCCATCCAAATGGTCAAAATGATCGTGCGAGATGATGATGGCATCCAGGTGAGGCAATTCATCCAAAGCGATAGGTGCCGGAAAGAACCGCTTTGGCCCCATGAACTGAAACGGTGAGGCACGGCGGTAGACAGGGTCGGTCAAAATGCGTTTGCCATCTATCTCGATAATTAAACCTGAGTGGCCAAGCCAGGTTACGCGCAAGGTATTTGGAGGCAGGTTGTTCAGTTTTTTCAGGTCGACCGGGAACGGGCCTGGTTTTTTAGCAGGTACACGGTTGGGGTGTTTTTTTAAAAAATATTCGGTGAGTAATTTGCCCATATTGCCTTCGCCGCCTACCTGGGTGGGTATGGGGTTCACAAAAACTTTACCGTCAAAATTTGGAGAGTCGATCATCGCTTTAGCATCTAAAAAGCCGAAAATAAGTTATTTGAATGACACAATCGCCGCGTTTGGTCATGCCAAAGTATTTATTGCATAAACTAAAACCGGCTGACATAAATTAGTGTTAAAATTGAAGAAAAATAGAAAAATGCCCCACCTTTTTAGCCCTTTAACTATTCGCGGAGTAGAATTTAAAAACCGGATAGCCGTATCGCCTATGTGCCAGTATTCGAGTACCGACGGTTTTGCTAACGACTGGCACCTGGTACATTTAGGCAGCATGGCCGCGGGCGGCGCCGCTTTAGTAATGACCGAAGCAACGGCCGTATCGCCGGAAGGAAGAATTAGCCCCGGCGACCTTGGCATTTGGAAAGATGAGCACATTGCGGAGCTTGAAAAGATAACCACTTTTATAATAGGACAAGGTGCTGTACCGGGCATACAACTGGCACATGCGGGGCGCAAAGCCAGTCACGAGGTGCCATGGGCCGGGGGCAAACAAATACCCTTGCTGGCGGGTGGCTGGCAAACCGTAGCGCCAAGCGCCATTGCTTTTACCGATGCCGAAGAAAAACCGTTGGAACCGGACGGGCAAGGCATAGCCAAAATAATTAAAGATTTTAAACAGGCTACCTTTAGGGCGATAAAGGCAGGCTTTAAAGTAATAGAACTGCACGCCGCGCATGGGTACCTCATCAATGAGTTTTTATCGCCTTTGAGTAACCACCGCACAGATGAATATGGCGGAAGTTTTGAGAACAGAATCAGGTTGTTGCTCGACATCACCGAAACGGTGCGTAAAGCCTGGCCTGCAGAAAACCCATTGTTTGTACGGATATCGGCAACGGACTGGACGCCAGGCGGATGGACGGGAGAAGACTCGGTAAAACTGGCCGCCATATTAAAAGATAAAGGTATTGACCTGGTGGATTGCTCAACAGGTGGTAACGTGGCCGGGGCAAAAATTCCGGTTGGGCCGGGATACCAGGTGCAATTTGCCGAAAGTATCCGTAAAGAGACCGGGATGCTGACCGGCGCCGTAGGCATGATAACCGAACCCAAACAGGCGGATGATATTATCCAAAACGGGCAGGCCGATATGGTTTTGCTGGCCCGCGAAATGCTGCGCGACCCGCATTTTCCATTAAGGGCGGCACACGTGTTGGGGCATGAAGCAAAATGGCCATTGCAGTACGAACGCGCAAAATGGTAACCTGTAAATAACAAACAAATACTTAGCTTTATAACATTAATCAAAACCCAGATCAAAACTTATGAAACGTACTGCAAAAGCACATTGGAATGGCACTTTAAAAGATGGCCAGGGCAAAGTATCGACACAAAGCACCGTGTTGAACGATACCCAATATTCATTTAAAACCCGTTTTGCCGATGGTGTTGGCACAAACCCCGAAGAACTGATAGCCGCTGCCCACGCGGGATGTTTTACCATGGCTGTTGGCGCAGCTTTAACACAGGCAGGTTTTACCCCCGGCGACCTGGAGACAGAAGCTATTTTAGACCTGGATATGGTTGCGTTGTCGATAACAGGCATACACCTTGAACTTAAAGCATCTGCAATTGAAGGTGTTGATGAAGCTACTTTTCAAAAAGTTGCCGAGGGCGCTAAAGCAGGTTGTATAATCTCAAAAGCGTTAAATGTGCCGATCACGATGACGGCTACTTACGGCGCGTAAAACTAACAGTTGGTTGTTGCCCTGCTGCAACGGGCGGGCAATAACCTTTTAATGAAAGCGCTTTGCATTGGCGAGGCAAGGATACCGTAAATAAACACTTCTGTCGGGAACCGTTCTGATTACCGGGATATCCTATTCTTTCTTAAGTAGATTATCAGGTAAAATATAAACAGTCCATTCGAGATCAAGCCGCCTTTGATCAGGTTTTGCCCCAAGGTTTTATCGGGCATGTTTATAAAAAATATAAGCCCTGCAATTACCATTAACAAGCCTCCCACCATTGCGAAATATATTTTCGCTTTTAAGGCCGACGTCATGTTTCGTTTTAAAACCGATAGCAAGTTTTGCATGGCTGGTTTTTAAAGGTGACTTTTGTATATGCGATATTACAAAATAAGGGCAGATTTTGCAATTATTTTGATACAATCAATACTATTTTGCTTTTTAACGTTTTTTAACAATGAGTTTCGGTTTAAAGTAATTAGATTTAACTATGATTTTAGTTGTCTATTAGCTTATGAAAAACCGAACCTCTTTTGGCTCCCTTTTATCGCTAACTTTTTTTTGTATTGTAGTTTCCATCGCGGCAAGCGCACAAAAATTACCGGGTGTACAGCCAGGGAGCTTACGTGCACCGGCGAATATCAAAATTGATGGAAAAGCTACGGAGTGGAACGACCAGTACCAGGCTTATAATAAAGCGACGGATATTTTTTATACGCTAAGTAATGATGACCAAAACCTGTACCTGACTGTAAGGGCCGAAGACCCTACGGTGATTACCAAGATAATGAGTGGCGGGTTGTCATTGAATATCCAAAAATCGGGTAAAAAAACCGACAAGGATGCCATGTGCATTAGCTATCCGGTATTTGGCAAAAATAACCGTACCTTTTTTACACTGAGAAGAAGGAAAGGGTTGCCAGCGCTTTCGCCCGAAGAAGCTGTCAAAGAAGGCGATTCGTTGATGGTTGTCAACAACAAAAAAATAGCGACAAACTCTAAGTGGATAGCGGTTACCGGTGTTAAAGAATTAGATACCCTGATATCGGTTTATAATGAAGACGGCATTAAAGCAGTAGGGCTGTTTGATAATAAAAAGGCGTATGTGTATGAATTATCGGTCACACTTAAAACGCTTGGCTTGTCAACTGACCAGGGCTCTATGTTTTTATACCATGTTTTACTGAACGGCGGCCCGAATAAATATAACGGACCGACCATGACCATAACAAGCTCAATCAGTGCCGACGGCACACAGGCAGACCGTGCCAAACTGGACGAAATACAGGCGAGGATGAACGCGATTACTGCGACCTTGTATGGTACGACCGACTTTTGGGGCGAATATACTTTAGCAAAAAAATAAAATGAATACGATGAATAAGATGTTAATGACTTTTGTTTGCGCGGGCATGGCCATCGCGGCAAACGCGCAAAAATTACCCGGTGTGCAACAAGGCAGTGTACGAGCACCTGCCGATATTAAAATTGATGGCAAAACCACCGAATGGAACGGACAGTTCCAGGCGTTTAACCATGCTACCGATATTTTTTACACTATGAGCAACGACGATGAAAACCTGTACCTTACCGTGCAGGCAACAGATGCAGCTGTTGTGCGGAAAATTCTGCGCGGAGGGGTTTGTTTGACCATCCAGCCAACCGGTAAAAAAACCGACAAGGACGGATTGAGTGTTACTTACCCGGTAGCAGCCACCAGCGGGGTAAAAGCAGGGATTTCTGTTATGAGTTTTAAAAGAGAGGCAGGAGGTGATGTGGTGCGTATATCAACAACCGAAGCCGCAACGCCCGAAAAGTCGGCCGACTCAGTAATGATGGCCAGGAATGCCGCGTTTAGTAAAAGCTCAAAATGGATAGGCGTTACCGGGTTTAAAGGAATAGACAGTTTGATATCGGTATACAACGAAGATGGTATTAAGGCAATGGGCAGGTACGATAACAAAGGTGCCTTTACTTATGAGTTAGCCATATCGCTAAAGCAGTTGGGCTTTTCAACAACTAATCCGGTCAAATTTACTTACCATATTGCGCTGAATGGGGTGAATTTGTTTGCCAAAGCAGGTGGTAACCAGGAAATGAGGGTAGTTAATGTTAGCGGTGCGCCGATGGGCGGAGGGGGCGCCGACCTATCGCAACTGAAGATAATGCTGGACCAAAGCCAAACTGCGGCTACCGACTTTTGGGGAGAATACATGCTGGCCAAAAAATAGGCAAGCAGCACATTTGACAATGTGATTACGGTGCGATATTTAAAAGTTAATAGTTTTATATCTGAAACCATTTTTGGTGCGCAATGCCAAAAAAACTCCTGATATTTGAAACGATACGTAAATATTTTAGCCGCCCCGCTTAATCCCTGTTTGTTGAATGTCTGTTTTTAATCAATTAATGATCGGTTCGGGCGTATGCTGGACCATTACTTATTTGCTTATTATTCGTCGTGGCATAATTGACCTTACTTATGGTATGCCTGCCGCGGCTTTGTTTGCCAATTTAGCCTGGGAAACCATTTATTCGTTCATTTATCCGCACAGTATGCCGCAGTTAGCTGTGGACAGGATATGGTTTACTTTTGATGTGTTGATCTTATTGCAATACCTGCGGTTTGGCCCTCCGGTGCATAAAGTGCGCATGGCCGGTGGTTTTTACCTGCGATCGGTGCTGGGGTTTGCTGTTACCTTTATTCTGGTGCTTTTAGTTGGCCAGGAGTTTAAGGATACTAACGGGGCTTACGCGGCATTTGGCCAAAACCTGATGATGTCGGTACTGTTTGTGGTGATGTTACGGCAGCGAAACGGTATAGCCGGGCAAAGTATCTATATCGCGATATTTAAGATGCTGGGCACATTGCTTGCGTCGGGGGCGTTTTATTTTCAAACCACAACCTACAGCCACTCGCATTTATTGCAATTTTTATTTGTGGCCATATTTATTTACGATGCCGTCTATATTGGTATGTTGGCGAGTGAGTTAAAGCAGCGCAGGGTTAAGGTTTTTGGGCGGTTTTAAAGCTGCCCCTTATACTCCTCAACTATCTGCTTTAAAAACTCATAAAAGGGTTTGGCAAATTCTTTTCGGCGCAAAGCAAATTCCACATTTGTTTTTAAAAAATCGAGCTTGTTGCCAATATCGTACCGTTTACCTTCGATGGTGTGGGCGTACATGCTTTCGCTTTTAAGCAGGTTTACCATGGCATCGGTTAGCTGCACTTCGTTGTTTTTTCCTGGTGGGGTTTTTTCGAGTGCGCGGTATATGCCGGGGGTTAAAATGTATCGTCCGGCAATAGCCAGGTTTGAGGGCGAAGACTCAACAGATGGTTTTTCTATCAACTGGTTAAGGCTCATTAAAGTATCGGACAGCATATCGCCACCCACAATGCCATAGCGCGAAACTTTATCGCGCGGTACGGTCTCAACCGCGATCACCGTGCTTTGGTATTGCTCGTAAATATCGATCAGTTGTTGTGTAACCGGTATGGCCGAGTTGATGATGGTATCGCCCAGTAACACCGCGAAGGGCTGGTCGCCGGTATGGTGGCGGGCATAATATATGGCATCGCCCAGGCCGTTGATCTCCTTTTGGCGGATGAAGTGGATGTTAGCCATGTCCGATAGGTGCATGATCTCGTCATACATCTTGTCTTCTTTTTCCAACAAGCGTTCTTCCAGTTCCGGGTGACGGTCAAAATGGTCTTCGATAGACCTTTTGCCCTTGCCGGAGATGATCAGGATATCTTCGATACCAGAGTCGACCGCCTCCTGCACCACGTATTGTATGGTAGGGGTATCAATAATGGGGAGCATCTCTTTTGGCGATGCTTTGGTGGCGGGCAAAAACCTGGTCCCTAACCCTGCTGCCGGAATTACTGCTTTTTTTACCATATCAGATCATATAAGGTTTTATAACGCGGGCGTTTATTTTTTTTAAGTTGTAGATCAATTTTTTGAGCATATCATCGTCCTGGTAAATGCCGATGATGGCACCGCCCGATCCGGTAAACGAAGCTGATGCACCGCAATTGCGGGCGGTATTGATCAGTTGCATATTGCTATCGCTGATGCTCATTATTTTGCAGCGGTTATCAAAATTAGCGTTGATGAGATCACCAAGCAGATTATAGTCCTTAGCGGCAATGGCTTCGGCACCCTGATCGGCCAGACTGGCAATGGTGTTTAGCGTGTCGATGGTATGTTTATCGCCTTTATCGTATTTTGAACGTATCTCGTTGAGTACCTTACCCGATACCTTGCCCAGGTCGGTTTTATAAGCGATGTAAAGTTTAGGCAGCAGGGTAGGGTCAATACGGGTGTAAATACCGTAACCGTGTTTGTCCATTTGGGTTTTGTTAAAGTCCATATGTACACAGCCCTCGTAACATTGTATCACCCTGTCCTGTAAACCGGCGTTAATGCCCATCTCCTGGGTTTCGGCCTCTAAGGCAATGTTGGGTAATAAATAAAGCGGAATATCGACCTTGTAAAACTGCATTAAAGCTTTTAAGGTAGCTACAATAATGGCGCTCGACCCGGCCAAACCTACCTGACGCGGGATAGTGGAGTTGTAACGAATGGTGAAGTTTTTGCTGGACAGACGGATGCCGTTATCATCACAATAATCGCAAAACTTTTTGATGGCGGCTTTAATAATGGGGATACCGCCGTTGTAACCGATGAGGCTTACAGTTTCTTTTAAATGATAAATATTGCGGAAAGAGTTGGCATCGGCCTCCTGCTGCTCAATGACCAATTCGGGCGACTGGTACAGCAAAATATGCGCGCCAAAGTTTTTGATGCTTAGGCTGATGGTTTTCCCGAAATATCCGTCGCTGGGATTGCCCAGCAAGCCGGCCCTTGCAAACGCTCGCGAATCAATGATCATATAACCGTTTTGGTTTGCTAAAGTGCAGAATTATTTGTTGAACGGGAAATATTTAATGCCATTAACAAAAGGAAAACTGTTTTTGTTAAAACAATTTTCGGCCTAAACCACTTAACATTATAGTATCCTGATGTATTACCGAATACTAAACTTTACGATCATGAAACGTAATATCAACAGTTTAATTGGTTACAAAATTGCAGCTACTGATGGTGAGCTTGGCGAAGTAACCGACTTTTATTTTGATGACAAAGCATGGACCATCCGCTACCTGATCGTTGATACAGGCAGCAGTTTATCGAACCGCAAGGTGCTGATCTCGCCCGAAGTTGTGGCGAGGGGCTTTAGGGAGCCGGGCAAGTTTAGGGTGAATATTACTGTAGACCAGGTGCGCAATAGCCCGCACATTGATACGCAGTTGCCGGTATCGCGCCAGCAGCGCGAAATATTGCACAAGCACCACGCCTGGGAAAACTTTTGGGAAGCCAGTTTTATGGGCACCGGTGATGGCGATGTTGAAATAGCGACCGGGGATGTAAAACCAGATGAAGACTTTTTTGCCAAATATGATATACACCTGCGCAGCGTTGAAGATGTAAGCGGGTACGGCATCCACGCGTACGATGGTGAATTTGGCCACGTTAACAATTTTATATTAGATGACGAAACCTGGCAAATTACCCAATTAGTAATTGATACCCGCAAGTGGCTGAGCGGCCATAAGGTGCTGATAGATGTTGCACACGTGCTGGCGGTACAATGGCGCAATTATGAGGTGTATGTTGATCTGAAGATAGACCAGTTAGACCACAGCATGGAATATCAGGGCGTTTAAGACCTTTTTAGCTTTGACAACTTTTTAAAAGTTGTCAAAGCCTTTACATTATGCCAACACCCTTTTCCAACTAACCATATCGCCGATGATCTTTTCTAACTGATCGGCGGGTACGCGTTCCTGCGCCATGGTATCGCGGTGGCGTATGGTTACAGTGTTATCTTCTAATGATTGATGATCTACCGTGATACAGATAGGCGTACCTATGGCATCCTGGCGGCGGTATCGCCTGCCAATAGCATCTTTCTCTTCGTATTGTATGTGGAAGTCAAGCTTCAACCTGTCCATTATTTCGCGGGCCTTTTCTGGCAGGCCGTCTTTTTTGGTTAAGGGGAATATGGCGGCTTTTACAGGAGCGAGTGCTGGCGGGAAGCGTAAAACCACGCGGCTGTCTTCGCGCTCTTCGGTGCTTAAATCTTCCTCGTCGTAGGCGTTCATCAGCGTAAGCAGGAACATACGGTCGAGGCCGATAGAGGTTTCGATCACGTAAGGGATATAGTTGCCGTAAGGTTTGCCGTCGACGCCAAGCTCAGGGTCAAAATACTGCATTTTTTTGCCTGAGAATTTTTGGTGCTGGCTCAGGTCAAAATCCGTACGGCTGTGTATACCTTCCACCTCTTTAAAACCGAACGGAAACTCGTATTCAATATCAACGGCGGCATTGGCATAATGCGCCAGCTTGGTATGGTCGTGGTAGCGGTATTTATCGGGACTGGTACCTAAGCCGAGGTGCCATTTAAGGCGGGCTTCTTTCCAGTATTTGTACCATTCCATTTCGGTGCCGGGGCGAACGAAGAACTGCATCTCCATTTGCTCAAACTCGCGCATACGGATAATGAACTGGCGGGCGATGACCTCGTTACGGAAAGCCTTACCAATTTGCGCTATCCCGAAAGGGATCTTCATCCTGCCCGATTTTTGCACGTTTAAAAAGTTTACAAAAATGCCCTGTGCGGTTTCGGGGCGCAGGTATATCTCGCTGCTTTCATCGGCCATGGCGCCCATCTGGGTGCTGAACATCAGGTTAAACTGACGAACATCTGTCCAGTTGGCGGTCTTTGATATCGGACAAACTATTTTAGCGTCGATTATAATTTCTTTGAGGCGCGGCAGGTCTTCGTTTTTTAAAGCGGTGTCCATGTCCGCCTGTAAAACTTCTGCCTCGTCGGTTTTGCCTTCGGCATCCAGTTGGGCTATTTTATCTTCTATCAATTGGTCGGCGCGGTAACGTTTTTGCGAATCCTTGTTATCGATCATCGGGTCGCTAAAGCCATCCACGTGGCCACTGGCCTTCCATATTTTGGGGTGCATAAATATGGCGCTGTCAATACCGACAATGTTTTCGTGCAGTTGCACCATGCTTTTCCACCAGTAGGTTTTGATGTTGTTTTTGAGTTCGGCGCCGTTTTGCCCGTAATCGTAAACGGCGCTCAGGCCGTCATAAATTTCGCTCGAAGGGAAAACAAAGCCATACTCTTTGGCATGGGATATCACATTTTTAAACAGTTCGTCGGTATTTTTGCTCATAACAGGGCAAAGATAGTTTTTTGAGGGAAAATGTGAGATGTAAAATGGAAGATGGATTACAGTGAAAAATAAACTCATTTGAGTGAATATTGATATGCATTAATAAAACGACTAACTTTAAAATGTTCAACTGCCAATTAAACAAACACACATCCGCATTAATGAAATATTTAACAATTAGACTGGGGATAATATTTATCGCGACAATGTTATTTGTCCAGTTTGTTAAAGCACAGCAGTTGCCAGATAGCGTCGTTATCATCAAAACCACCTTTGTCGCTTTTGATGATTCTGTCAAAAGCCCGCCTAAAAAGTTTGTATTTACACTAATTGATGATGATTACGTATCGGATGTGAACAGGGTAAGTTCACAATTGATCATCAACCTTTTGAAAGAGACAAACGATTTGAATAATCGGAGCAACTCCTTAGACAGGTATAAAGTTGATACCAATTGGATAAAAAACAATCCCGATAAAGTGTTGGCCATGGCATCCTCGGCTAAATATTATAAATGGAATAAGCAGCAAAAAACTCTTATCAATGAACAAATAGCCACCATTAAATACTATGATGAAGGGTTGGCGCGATATTTAGATGAAGGCTGCTGTTATAATATGCATAATTACTATCGGTATAATTATGTATTAAGGTTGTATAGGAATGGCCAGTTAATCAAAGAGATTACCTCGCGAAAATTTATATGGGGATACCGGTACCCCTGGACCGATGCCACCAATAATAAGCTATACACTATTAAAATTGAAACTATACTCGATGAGCTTTTAGGCCTTAAAACCACTTTTCCCAAGCCCCTGACCGGCAATAAGCTGCTGAAAAAATTGATCGATTATGTGTTAATGATCAATTCAGATAGCTTACATAAATTGGCACCTTACACTTATATTAGCCAGATAAAAGCGTTAAGCCCAACTTTTACGATTAGTTCTTTTGCCGAGATGCCTGGTTATGGTGGTTACCATGGTGACCCGGTTATACAGGTCATCTTAAAAAGTCCCGAAATGTTGCCTAATGTGAGCCTCGAATTTTTAGCATCGCAAAAAGGTGGCCATATCTACACCACCGATTCGGTTAAGAACGGTTATAAAAATGTAGTGAAGCGAGTGCAAGCTATCAAATTCATAAAAGACTACCTTGCTGCAAATCCCCAAGTTAACTTACATGTTTTATATTTCGACAATAGGCCGATCAATTCATATAACATTGATCGCGTCAATAGAAAACCTGAGCAATGGAAGAAGCACGATGCATATGTAAAAAGTCTGGATTGGTATAAGACCAGTAAAATTGTCCCATCGTTTGATCTGGCCGAGGCCATTAAGGTATCCGAAAGAAATGATTGCGGCTGTAATTACCGCTTTACCGACGCTTTTATCGAAAACGGTATTGTGTTTATTATGGATGATGAAGAAAAAAATCATTCGAGATGGCTTTTGCTTCCCGATGATACCGTATTGTTATACATGACCGAGGGCAAAAAAGTTTTGGGTCACGAAACAGCGAGTAATTTTGAATATCCATGCACCCGGTTTGATTTAAATGGTAATATCATCCCAAAACCCACCAATAGTCTTTGATGCGGAATCTGATGGCGTTTCTTGGTGAATAAAATTCTACGTGTTATATAAACTCTGTTAAATTTGCGTTTCAGTACATATTCCATTTTACATTTCGCATCGTCCATTAAATGAGCATTTCGGTACAGGGTTTAACCAAAGTTTACGGTACGCAAAAAGCGGTTGACAGCATCAGTTTTAGCGCTAAGCCGGGGCGGGTGCTGGGTTTTTTGGGGCCAAATGGCGCGGGTAAATCAACCACCATGAAAATGCTTACCTGCTTTATACCGCAAACATCGGGCGCGGCAAGTGTGGCGGGGTTTGATATTACCGCGCAGCCTTTTGAGGTGCGGAGTAATATTGGTTACCTGCCTGAGACTAACCCGCTATACCTGGATATGTATGTGAAAGAAAGCCTGGCCTTTATTGCCGATATTCACCAGATACACGATGCGCCCAAACGCATTGCCGAAGTGATAGAACAAACGGGCTTAGGGCCGGAGCAGCATAAAAAAATTGGTCAGTTAAGTAAGGGGTACCGGCAGCGGGTAGGGTTGGCACAGGCTATTATCCACAACCCGCATGTGCTGATACTGGATGAGCCAACATCGGGCCTTGACCCTAACCAACTGGTAGGCATCAGGCAACTGATACGCGACTTAGGAAAAAGTAAAACCATTATCCTATCCACACATATTATGCAGGAGGTGGAGGCCGTTTGCGATGATGTGGTGATCATTAGTAAGGGCAAAATAGTAGCAGATGATACACTTACGGGACTTCGCGAGAAGCACCCGGGTAAAACTTTGGAAAGTATTTTTATAAACTTAACGAACAGCCCCCTAACCCTCCCGAAATAAGTTCGGGACAGGCTCTAAAGCGGGAATTGATGTGCAAATGAGAAAATGTGCAGATGTGCAAATGATGATATTATAAAATAACAGTGTTCGGGAATGAGAAAACTTCTTGTATTATTTTTACTGCTCATTGCTTTTAATGTCGCTTACGCCCAGCGGGGAAGTACTGATGATAAAAAGTCGGTGTTTTTGGGTGCGGGGTTTGAGTTGGGGTTTCCGTCGAACAGTCCGCTTTCGGTGGGGTATGGCGGGTCGTTAAAAGCGGAGGTGCCTGTAGCGAAAAATACGGCACTCACGTTAACTGGGGCTTATATGCAGTATAACTACAGCGAATCGTTTACTAACCTTACCGGCCAAACGCCGGGCTTTCACCCGCAATTTATTCCTTTAAAGGCGGGCTTGCGTTTTCAGCTTGGCCCGGGCTTTTACAGCGAGGGCGAAGTGGGCGAGGCATTTAAACTAAACAACGGATCGGGCGGTTTATTTGATTATTCGATAGGCCTGGGGTTTTACGTGCCGATGAACAAAATAAGCGCGTTGGATGTTGGCTTTCGGTATGAGGCTTATTCGGAAAACCAATATCGCCAAACGGCTGTGAAAATTGCGTATAGGGTGAGGTGGTGAGGTGGTTATTTGTCATTGGGTATTACTTTATTTGCTTGCCGGTTTGCCGGAAATTTGGTATATTTAGGACTGAAGTAAGGAGCAATGAGCAAGGAATAAAGACAAAAAACGAATTGAAAAATACCCATATGTTTTGGGCTTGAAGCAGGAAGCAAGAAGCCAGAAGCGAAAAAACGAAGTGAAAAATACCATATTTACCCAAGGGTTTTGGGCTTGAAGCGGGAAGCAAGAAGCAAGAAGCGAAAAAACGAATTGAAAAATACCATATTTACCCAAGGGTTTTGGGCTTGAAGCGGGAAGCAAGAAGCCAGAAGCGAAAAAACGAATGAAAAATACCCATATTTACCCAAGGGTTCTCCGCGTCATGTCATTGCGAGCGGTAGCGAAGCAATCCCTGAGAAAGGTAACGAACTTGCATGGTGTGAATGTCCTCAGAGATTATTCATTTGTGCTTGTTTTTATTGGTATGAATGAACTCGCTTACGCTCGGTTGTCCGCGTCGTTGCTGCCTTCGGCGCGCGCCTCCTCGCAATGACAAGTTTGATAGTGATAATTGAAAAATACCCATATTTACCCATGTCTTTTTAATGATCGAATGATTGATGGACTGAATGATTGAATAAAAAAATTGAAAATACCCATATTTACCCACCACCCGGAGTAAGAGTCACGAGTAGCAGCAAAACTAATAACCTAATATCTCAGTAACCAATAACCAAATTGCTAACCATCCTCAAAAAAGAAATTACCTCGTACCTAAGCTCCATGGTGGCCTATGTTACCATTGTGGTGTTTTTGCTGGTGCTTGGGCTGTTTTTATGGGTGTTCCCGGAATCGAGCATTTTGGCGTATGGGTACGCCGGGCTGGATAGCCTGTTTAGCACTGCGCCGTACCTGTTTATGTTTTTGATACCGGCCATCACCATGCGCTCGCTGGCCGAAGAACGCAAAGAAGGTACTTTCGAACTATTGGCTACCCGTCCGCTTACCGACTGGCAAATTGTGTTGGGCAAATACCTGGCCTGTTTGCTTATTGTGCTGTTCGCGCTGTTGCCTACGCTGGTTTACTACTTTTCGGTTTATACTTTAGGATCGCCGCAAGGTAATATTGATACCGGCGCGGTTATCGGCTCATATATTGGTTTGTTCTCGCTGGGCGGCGCGTTTGTGGTTATCGGGATGTTCGCTTCGTCAGTTACCAACAACCAGATCATCGCTTTTACCATCGCCGTTTTCCTGTGTTTTGTCGCTTATAGCGGGTTGGATTCATTGAGCACACTGCTATCGCTGCAAAGCATTGGACTACAGAATTTTGGCATTAACCAGCATTACCAAAGCATGAGCCGCGGCGTTCTGGATACCCGCGACCTGGTATATTTTCTAAGCTTTATCGCCCTGTTTTTAACGCTCACCAAAACTATTATAGGAGGGCGTAAATGGTAACCAGTCGTAAACAAAAAGACCTGCTGCAATTGCTGCTGTTCTTTATAGCCCTCATCGTTATCAATTTCCTCTCGGGGACGGTATTTACCCGGTTCGATTTTACTAAGGAGAAGCGCTATACCTTGTCGGCGGTAAGCCGTAACTTAATGGACAGCCTGACCCAACCTGTTAAAGTGACCGTTTACCTGCAAGGCAGCGATCTGCCACCAGGCTTTAAACGTTTGCAGGGTGCCACCAGCGATATGCTGACCGATCTGAAGGCGTACTCGGCCCAACACCTGCAATTTGAATTTGTTGACCCATTGGCCGGTGTTGCCGAAGACAAGCAGACCGATGTGATCAAAGACCTGCAAAGCAAAGGCGTTGACGCCACCAACCTAAGTGTAAAAACCGATAACGGCTTAACGCAAAAGATCATCTTCCCGGCGGCTATGGTTACCTGTGGCGATAAGCAGGTGGCTGTAAAACTGCTGCAAACCAGGGTTGGCTTAAGCGATGAGGAACAGTTGAACAACTCTATACAAAACCTGGAGTACGCTTTTGCATCGGCCATCAAAAAAGCTACCAGTACCGGCAAAAGGGCGATAGGTTTTACCGAGGGGCACAATGAGCTCACCGATCTGCAATTGAACGACGCGTTGAAAAGCCTGTCGGATGGGTTTATGGTTGGCCGGGTTAACCTGCAAACTATCCCGTTTTCGAGCCTGATGAATGTGGCGCTGCTGGTGATACCCAAGCCCGACAAACCTTTTACCGAACTGGAAAAGTTTAAGATAGACCAATACCTGATGCGCGGCGGTAAAGTGCTATGGAGTATTGACCAGGTTAGCGCCGAACTGGACAGCCTGCACGGGCATAACCAGCAACTGGCATTTAACAAGCAGCTTAATTTGGACGATGAACTGTTTACCTATGGCATCCGCATCAATTACAACCTGATAGCCGATATGAGCTGTGTGCAGATACCGGTCAATACCGGCAATATTGGCGGCCAAAGCCAAATGCAAATGGTGCCCTGGCTGTTTTACCCGCTGTTTGTACCCGAAAGTAAACACCCGCTGGTAAAAAACCTGGATGGCATACACAGCCAGTTTGCCAGCAGCATTGATACACTGGCAGTTAAGGGTACCAAAAAGACCGTGATATTAACTACCACACCCTTTAACAAAGTGCTGAGCACGCCGCATGTATTGTCATTACAAATGCTGGAGGATGAGCCCGACCCGCGAACATTCCGCAGTCCGCAAAAAGCAGTTGGTGTTTTATTGGAAGGTACTTTTGTATCCGATTTTAAAGACCGGCCTGTACCGCAAGGGTTGACCGAAAAAGTCGACGTCATCGCGCAAAGCAAACCCACCAAAATGATCGTGTTGGGCGATGGGGATATTTTTAGGAACCAGCTATCGAGCGATGGCTTTGCGTACCCGATGGATGCCGATAAATACAACCCGCAAAACAGGTACGGCAACAAAAACCTGCTGCTCAACATTGCCGATTATATGACCGACGATTCGGGGTTGATAGCCTTACGCACCAAGGAAGTTCAGCTGCGGTTACTGGACAGGGCGCGCATCCGCAGCGAAAAATTGTATTGGCAATTAATAAATAACCTAATTCCCATCGGTTTGGTATTAATTTTTGCTATTTTTCAACATTATATGCGCAAACGAAAGTATGCGCGGTAATTTTTTATATTTTTGAGTGATCAATACCGGAGAGATTTATGAGATTTATTGTTTCTACATCAACGTTACTTAAACAGTTACAAGCCGTTAGCGGAGCGCTAAGCAGCAGTACTGTATTACCCATACTGGAAAATTTTTTATTCGAGATAAAAGATGCCAACCTGACCATTTCGGCAACGGACCTGCAAACCAGCATGACCACATCTTTGCCTGTTGAGGCCAAAGAGAACGGACGTGTGGCCATTCCGTCGCGCATTTTGCTGGATACCTTAAAATCGCTGCCAGAGCAGCCTATCGCGTTTTCGGTTGATGATAAAACTTTCAGCATTGAGATAAACGCAGGCGACGGTAAATACAAACTGAGCGGCGAGAACGGCGACGATTTCCCAAAGATACCGGTTGTAGAAAACGCCTCATCGGTAAACCTTCCAGCCTCGGTGTTAGCCGAAGCTATCAACAAAACCATATTCGCGGTAAGCAACGACGAACTGCGCCCGGCCATGACCGGCGTATTTTGCCAGCTGACCACATCGTCGTTAACCTTTGTAGCTACCGACGCGCATAAACTGGTACGCTATCGCCGTAAGGATGCCAAAGCCGCGGGGACAACATCGTTCATATTGCCTAAGAAGGCGTTGAATTTGTTGAAATCGTCGTTGCCAGGTAGCGATGTGAACGTTGCGGTTGAGTACAATACTACCAGCGCTTTCTTTAAATTTGAGAATATAAACCTGGTTTGCCGTTTAATTGACGAGCGTTACCCGGATTACGAAGCGGTTATCCCACAAAATAACCCGAATAAACTATTGATAGACCGCCAGGCATTTTTGGGCTCCTTGAGCCGCGTGGCTATTTATGCCAACAAAACTACCCACCAGGTAAGGTTGAAGATAAACGGCAGCGAGCTGCATATCTCGTCGGAAGATATTGACTTTGCCAACGAGGCACACGAACGTTTAAGCTGCCAGTACGAAGGCGAGGATATGGAGATAGGCTTTAATGCCCGCTTCCTGATCGAGATGCTGAAAAACCTGAGCTGCGAAGAAGTATCGTTAGAGATGTCGACACCAAACCGCGCGGGCTTATTGTTGCCACAAGGCGGCGATGAGAACGAAGACGTGCTGATGCTGGTGATGCCTGTAATGCTCAATAGCTACGCTTGATTTTAGTTATTGGTTATTTAGTTATTGGGTTATTTGTTGTTTGCAGTTAATAACCTAATAACCAGTAACCCAATAACTGCTTGTAAATAACTTAATAACTCAGTAACTCAATAACTACATCACCTTCTTAGCCAAGGCAGCTTTGCCAAACTTTAGCAGGTCGCCGGCGTCCAGGTAGCCTACGGTTCCTAATACCGGTTTACCTTTTGGGCTAAAAATAATGAGGGTAGGGTAGGCGTCAATACGCCATTGCTGGGCTAATTGAGGTCCGTCGCCTTTCTCCATGTCAAGCGACACATTCACAAAGTTTTGGTTGTAAAAGTCCGCCGCTTTTTTGTCCTTAAAAGTGGTAGCCTTTAACATTTTGCATGGCCCGCACCAGGTAGCATAAGCATCAACAAATACATATTTATGCTGTAGGGCAGCTTGCTTTAACGCCTCGCCCCAGGCATCCTCAATAAAATGGATCTCGGTTGCTTTGGGTTTTGTTTGCGCTGCAGCAGATGCACACAAGGCTGTAAAAAAAGCCAGGGAAAGTAAAACGCGGGTTATGTGGGTCTCGAATTTCATAAATGGTTGGTTACCTAAAGTAAACGTACCCCAAAGCTATAAATTTTGACGGCACCGTTAAATAAAAAACTCCCCGGTAATGCCGGGGAGTTAAATTGTTCTTTATTTTATTGCTGAGGTGGTTTTGGATCGCTTTTCTGCTGCTCATCTCTTGGCGGACGTTGCTTTTGCTGTTGCTGCTGCTTTTGCTGCTCGGCCTGTTGCTGTGCGGCCCTTTGAGCCGCGGCTTGTTGTTGTGCAGCCTGTTGCTGGGCTGCCTGCTGTTGCTGGCGTTGCTGATCAGCTTGCTGTTGACGGGCTTGTTGTGCAGCCTGTTGCTGGGCTGCCTGCTGTTGCTGGCGTTGCTGGTCCATTTGCTGTTGACGGGCTTGCAGTGCAGCTTGTTGCTGGGCTGCCTGCTGTTGCTGGCGTTGCTGGTCCATTTGCTGCTGACGGGCTTGTTGTGCCGCCTGTTGCTGGGCTGCCTGCTGTTGCTGGCGTTGCTGGTCCATTTGCTGCTGACGGGCTTGCTGAGCCGCCTGTTGTTGGGCTGCTTGCTGTTGCTGGCGTTGCTGGTCCATTTGCTGCTGACGTGCCTGCTGTGCAGCTTGTTGCTGTGCTGCCTGCTGTTGGGCCGCTTGCGGATCTGACTGCTGCTGCGGCGGATTTTGCCTTTGCTGGCGTTGCTGCCTTTGCTGTTCACGCTGCTGGCGTTGCTGATCGGCCTGCTGCTGTGCAGCTTGTTGCTGCCGTTGCTGCTCAGCTTGCTGCGCTGCCTGTTGTTGTGCCGCTTGCTGACGGGCCTGTTCTTGTGCCCTTTGCTGTGCCGCCTGGTCGACTTGTTGCGGCGGCGGTTGTACCGCAGGCTGTTGTTGCTGCGGCGGATTTTGCCTTTGCTGGCGTTGCTGCCTTTGCTGATCGCGCTGTTGCCGCGGATCAGGCTGCTGCTGATTTACCGGCTGTTGCTGTGGCGGTTGTACGGCAGGTTGCTGTTGCTGCGGTGGGTTTTGCCTTTGCTGGCGTTGCTGCCTTTGCTGATCGCGCTGTTGCTGTGGATTAGGCTGCTGTTGCGGATTAGGCTGTACTACAGGTTGCTGTGTTGGCTGTTGCGGCGGATTTACCGGGTTGTTGCGGTTATCGCGCCCACGGTTTTGGCGGTTATCGGCCGGGTTGTTAACCGGGCTGGGGTTTGTAATGGTAGGTGCAGGCATATTAGGGTTACCCTGATTGGTATTACCCTGGTTCGGCCTGTTCATCCGCGGGTTCTCGCGGTTAACTTTTACAATGTTGTTTTGCTGCTGTTGTGGCTCCGGGTTGCGTGCTACTTGAGCTAATTTGGCCACGTTATCGTGGTTTACGGTAGCACCAATGTTGCGGTCGCGGTGAGCAATGCCATCGTTAGGGTTGGCCTGTTTGTAAGCCACAGCATTTACTACAGTTGCCGGACGCGGCCTGTCGTTTGCGTTAGTGTTGCTTGGCGCAACGGTTGGCCTGTACATATTCACCGTGTTGTTGCGGATCTCGGTGTGCCGGGGATCAGTCCCATTGCCAATATTGTATACGCGCACCGGCTGATTTGATACCCGCTGAATTTCGGTAGGACGCGGACCGCTCACATACGTTACGTTATTGTTTACATAGGTGTTGTTGATGATGGTGGTGTTGTTGATCACGTTAACAACGCGGGTACGCGGTATATAGTAATTGTTGATATTGGGGCTGCAAATGTAGGCCTGTGGTGCGCAAACCCAATAATCATCAGGCACACGGTAACTGCGGCCAAATGAAATGCTGATGCTTATGCTTGGCCCAAGCGGTGCCCAGGCGTAATATCCGCCACCGCTGCGCCAGTTAACCCAGGCTGGTCCCCAATGCCTGCCGGGTATCCATTCCCAGCCATAGTAATCATCATACCGCCAGCGGCCGTAGTGAAAGGTGGCCCATCCCCAGGGGTAATCGCTCACCCAGGTGTTGCCGTAGCGGGTTAATACCCAGTGCCCACGGGTGGCATAAGGCCTAAAACCTTCGTCGGCGTCGGGTACCCAAACATCGCCGTATTCAGGGTCTTCAACCCAGGTGCCATAAGGCTGTAACTCGTCGTAAAATGTCTGGTACGATACACTGTAACCCGGTTGTGCCAGGGTTTTTGATGGCTGAGCCATCAGTAATATAAATACCAAACCTAACAGGCCCGGTATTTTATTGAGAATTGATTTCATGGTGTTATTTCTTGGTTTATCATCAATTGATTTGACAAGGTACTACACATAACGTTTATTTTGACAGAATGTTTAACCTAAAATTTACATACATATGTTCGAAATATTTTAACTTACAAACCGCTAACAAAATAAAATATGCTTTACATTTGTTGGTTAGGCATAAAATCCATAAATTGCTTTTTACATCTAGAATATAAGTTATGAGTACAGTAAACATTCCACGTCTTGACCTGAACGATTATGTACACGGGTCGGCTGAGCAGCGCAAAAAGTTTTCGGACGATCTGGGCAAAGCCTTTAACGAAACAGGCTTTGTAACCATTACCAATCACGGTTTAAGCAAAGATCAGATAAACGAATTGTATAAACAGGTTAAAGCCGTTTTTGCACTACCCGAAGAAACCAAGCTAAAATACGAGATACCCGAACTTGCCGGCCAGCGCGGGTATACCAGCAAAGGCAAGGAAACGGCAAAAGGCTTTAAAGTGCCCGATCTGAAAGAGTTTTGGCAAATAGGCCAAACCGTTACGGATGGTGATCCCGTAAAGGATGAATACCCTGAGAACGTACAAATTGCCGAACTTCCTGATTTTTATCCGGTTACATCGGCTATCTATAAACAACTCGAATCTTCAGGCGCTCAAATCTTGAAAGCTATTGCTGTTTACCTGCAATTGCCCGAGAATTATTTTGATGATAAGATACACAATGGCAACTCCATTTTACGTGGGCTGCACTATTTCCCCATCCTTGACCCGGATGCCTTGCCGCCCGATGCTGTACGCGCCGGCGCACACGAGGACATTAACCTGATCACCTTACTGATCGGTGCCAGCGCCGATGGACTTGAGGTATTGACCCGAGACGGTTCATGGTTTGCCGTAAAAGCAGAGGGCGAAGATATTGTAGTGAACGTAGGCGATATGCTGCAAAGGCTTACAAACGGTAAACTAAAATCGACAACCCACAGGGTAGTTAACCCACCGCGCGAACTGATGGGTAACTCGCGTTATTCGGTGCCGTTCTTTTTGCACCCACGGTCGGAGATGGACCTCACCAGTTTGCCATCAACAATTGATGCCGAACACCCCAAAGCTTACAGCGACATTACCGCAGGCGAATACCTGGATGAGCGCTTACGCGAAATAGGGTTAAAAAAATAAGGGCAGATGACAAATATTCTCATCTAATGCCGGCTCAAAAAAAGCTCCGTATTAAAACAAATGCGGGGCTTTTTTATTTATGCTTTATCAACCAAACACTATTGTTATGAATGCCGGTCAATACAACTACGCCACAGTAACCCAGGCTTTAGATGATCTGAAACAGCGAGGGTACATTGAGGAACTTAATTACAAGGACGATTATTTGTTTTGCGACAGCAGGGGCATTAAGTTTAACCCCTTAGAGCTAAAGATAACCGAAGTTTATCGTTTTGAAGGGGCGAGCGACCCGGAAGATAGTTCGGTGGTTTACGCTATTGAAAGCGCCACGGGTTTAAAAGGTGTGATCATTGATGCTTATGGCATGTATGCCGATACCCAGAAAAGTGCTTTGATCAATAGCCTGCCAATGGCTAATTAAAACAACTTCTCGATCAACTGGTCGGCACTGATGCCTTCGGCTTCGGCGTGATAGCTGCGTACAATGCGGTGGCGTAAAATGGCTTTAGCAACAGCCTGCACATCTTCAATGTCAGGCGAGTACTTGCCCGATATTACCGCGTTGCATTTAGCGCCTAACACTAAAAACTGCGATGCCCTCGGCCCTGCGCCCCAGCTCAATAAACGGTTTACTTCGGGCGTAGCAAGCTCTGTACCCGGGCGTGTTTTAGCGGCTAACTTTACAGCGTACTCTAATACATGATCAGTTACCGGGATATTGCGTACCAACTGCTGGAAAAAGATGATCTGCTTGGCCGTTAATATTTTGTTTACCGTTTGGTGCTGCCCGCTGGTGGTATTTTTAACAACTTGTATCTCCTCTTTTAATGTAGGGTAGTTTAGCGATACGTTGAACATAAACCTGTCAAGCTGTGCCTCGGGCAGGGGATAAGTACCCTCCTGCTCAATGGGGTTTTGGGTGGCGAGTACAAAAAATGGCTGCTCCAAATGATGGGTTACACCTGCCGCCGTTACCGATTTTTCCTGCATGGCCTCTAACAAAGCGGCCTGGGTTTTTGGCGGGGTTCGGTTAATCTCGTCGGCCAGGATGATGTTGGCAAATACTGGGCCGCGGATGAATTTAAAATTGCGGTCTTCGCCTAAAATTTCGGATCCGATAATGTCCGAGGGCATCAGGTCGGGCGTAAACTGTATGCGGTTAAAATCAAGGTCTAACACCTTGGCAACGGTTTGCACCAACAGGGTTTTTGCCAGGCCTGGTACGCCCACCAGTAAGCAATGTCCATTGCTGAAAATTGAGATCAGTACCGATTTGACAACTTCGTCTTGCCCGATAATTACCTTGCCAATTTCGGCTCGGATATCCTGGTATGCCGCCTTTAAGGCGTCGGCTGCTTCAACGTCAGATTGGTACTGTTTCATATAGGTTTACTTTGACTGTGCGCTCGTAGTAACCGCCCATTTTTTTAGCTGAGGGCAGGTTTGGTATGATGGATCGATCTTGATGTAAGTTTCTTTGCGCCTTTTTTCAAACCACTCGCTTACGGTGCGGTTTATTTTATCCTGGTAGGCTAAGTCCTTCAGCTTCGGAAAATCCTGCGTAAGGTTAGCTTTATGCGCGTCGGTCTTTGATTTGAGGTACAATATCTTGTAATCTTTTTTACCATCCTGCGCCGAGGTAAAAAATGCAGGTTTCGATATTTCGTTCACCTTCATGGTATCTACTATCAAAGCAACCTGTGGGTCAAGTTTATCGGTAGGGATAATTGTGGAGCGACTTTGCACGTTGTCCATATTCAGCATCATGCCGCCATTGTACTTAGTGTCTTTATTATCCGAATAAAAGCTTGCTGCGGTCGAAAAATCGATCTTTTTATTGTGGATCAGCAGGTCGTAAATACTATCGGCTTTTGCTTTGGCGCGGTCCATGCTGGCCTGGGTAAGCTCGGGTTTGATCAGAATGTGACGTACGTGTACCTGTTCGCCGCGGCGCTCCAACACCTGCAAAAAGTGAAAGCCGTAATCAGTTTCGAACACCGGCGATATTTCTCCGGCTTTTAACTTAAAAGCCCAGGCAGTAAACTCTTTTACGTAAGTGTGGCGGTCGGCAAAACCGTAGTCGCCGCCATCCGCTGCCGAACCGGGGTCTTGCGAGTATAAACGAGCCAGGTTGCCAAAATCCTCGCCTTTTTTAACACGGGCAAGCAGCTCTTCAGCTTTTTCGCGGTAACGCTGTTTTTCATCGGCGCTTAACTGCGGTACAAACGATATCTCACCAACCTCAACCTCTTTGTTGTACGATGGCAAGCTGTCTTTAGGTATCGAATCATAGAATTTTTTAACATCGTAAGGGCTTACGTTAACCTTGTCGGTTATTTTCTGACGCATTTTTTCGGCCGTCATCTGCTCTTTCTGCTCAGGGCGTATCTCGTCCTTGTATTGCAAAACCGAGCGGCCTAAAAACTGAACCAGGCGGTCTTCGCCCCCTGCGCGTTGTATCATGGCGCGCATACGGCGGTCAACCTCGTTGTCAACATCTTCTTCGGTTACGGTAACGCTATCAATAACCGCTTGCTGTGCCAAGAGCTTTTGCGTAAGCAGCGTTTGCAGAATGTAGCATTTAATGGCATCATTTGGCTGGTTGCCTTGCGCCAAATAGGATGCGTACTGTGTCTCAATGTCAGATTGTAGTATGATGCTGCTGCCCACAACGGCCGCAATTTTATCCAGATTTTTATATTGAGCTTTAACTAATGTTAAGGTGGTAAATAAAATAAAAAGGGTTAACCCAAACTTTCTCATGTATCTTTTTGCTTGTAAAATATATAGCACCGACCAAAAAAGCGGTGAGCCGCGAATTTCGTAAAATATTTTGAGTTTGACCGTAAAATAATCTAACTCAATATAAAGCACTAAGCTTGCGAACTGCGAATATGCTGATTAAGGTATAAACTATTTAGCTATTTTTGGTTAAAATTTGTTAAATGATCATTGAGAACCCGGCCGCGCTTCAATTTTTTATGACTGATGAAATTTACCTTAGTCGGAGCGACATAGCCAGCCTAAGCACACTGCCACTTGTTGTCGCTGATGCCGATGAGCCGGCTCCTGTTACACCACCAGCGAGCGTTGCCAAACCGTTGGTTGAGCAGGCCCTGGTTGCCCCAGCTGCTGTAATAGAAACGCCTGTTTTAAGCTTTAATTACCTGGGCAAAAACGCGAAGGCCTTTTTGATCATCTGTCATTACCAGGATACGATAGATGAAAAACATCTTGCCGCCCTTACCAGTACTTTACAGCGTAAAGAGTTGGGTTTGGATGATGTTGCGATACTTAACGTAGCTCAATATGCAAACGCAACAGTCCGTCAAATACATTCGTTTTTTAAGCCATCGCGTTTGCTTATCCTCGGTAAACAAGGCATTTTACCGGGCTGGGATACTTTGGTGTTTAACCAGGTGTTAGAAAAGAACGGTTTTAAAGCCTTGTACACCGATAGTTTTGCTGATATGATGACCGACCGCGACAAGGCCAAAGCCTTTTGGGAACAAATGAAGCAACTGTAATATGCCGCATCAACTGGTTTTTGCCACCAATAACGCCCATAAAATTGAAGAAGTTGCCCATAAGATAGGCGTTCAATTTAAACTCTTAAGCCTGGATGATATTGGTTTTACCGATAACATTGCCGAAACCGGAACCACATTCACGGCCAACGCATCAATCAAAAGCCAAACCATCTATAAACAATTTGGGTTGGATTGTTTTGGTGATGACAGCGGACTGGAAATAACCGCCCTCAACGGCCAACCCGGCGTTTACTCAGCCCGTTACGCAGGTGAGCATGGTAATCACGATGCAAATATTAGCAAAGTGCTCAAAAACCTTGAAGGTGTAACCGACCGTCGTGCCAGGTTTATAACCGTTATCTCCCTGATATGGCAAGGTAAGGAACACTTTTTTGAGGGCACTGTTGAAGGCAATATCCGCCATGAGCGTTCAGGTGCTAAAGGGTTTGGTTACGATCCCATCTTTCAACCCGATGGTTACGATATCACCTTTGCTGAAATGACCATGGAAGAGAAGAACAACATCAGCCACCGGGCAAGGGCTTTGGATAAAATGGTGGGGTTTTTAAGAGAGCGTAAGTGAATTATTTACTGATATAATACTTAACAGAGCCGATCGAGTCGGTTTTTGCCATGTAGTCCGAAAAATTATAGGCGGCATCGCTATAGGTTTTCAGGTCACATTTAAAAGGTATCAAAATGGTTTTGCCTTTTCGTTTGATCTTGATGGTGTATTCGCCTTTCTTTTTGATCACGCTATCGCCTATCGCAAATCTTTCCAGGTTATCCCTGATCCATTTGCTGCCGTCTTCAAAAGTGGTTTGCTGATGGCTTTTCAAATCCGCTCCATAAAATGTAGTTAAGCCCGCGTTGACGTCGATTTTTTGAAGGAGCAAATTACACTCGTAGCCGTCCCTGAAATTCGCGGCCGACTCATCGCACGAAAAGCCCCCCTGGCAGGAATAGAAGACACAAAGAACTAAAAGAACAATAATTAGTTTTCTCATTGGTGGATAATATAGATATGATCGAATTATAAATATAACTCAATAACTCATCTCATCCAAACTCACTTTACCCTTAAAAGTTAAAAACACAAAGGTGGTATAGCCCACCACCAGCGGTACGCCAATGGTGGCTACAGTAAGCATAATGCCCAATGTTTTTTGCGATGAACTGGCATTATAAATGGTCAGGTTATTGGCTGCCGACTGTGTAGACAGCAGCATGTTAGGGTAAAGTTCAATAGCCACCAACACCATTAACAAACTAATGGTTACAGATGAGGATATAAAGGCGTACAGGTATTTGCGTTTGCTGATCTGCCGGGTAATGTTGGCAACGGCCAAAACCATCATTACAGGGATAATAAACAACTCCGGGTAGCTGCGGATAACCACGGCCATGCGGGGGATGTAAAGCAGGGTGTAAAGCGATACCAATAATATCATCATCACAAAAAAGATGGTGGTGTTTTTTACGATGATGGTGAGTTTGGTGTACAGGCGGTTCTCGGTCTTCATCACCAGGTAAATGGCGCCGTGCATCATCAGCAGGGCGATGGTGGTTATGCCGGTAAGTATGGCGTACGGGTTTAAAAAGTCGAGGAAACTGCCCCGGAAAACGTGATCGGGCCCCAGGTTTATGCCTTGGGTTACATTGCCTAAAATAACCCCTAATAAAAACGCGATGAGTGTGCTCGATGCGCAATAGCTGATGTCCCACATACGTCGCCACCAGAGCATAGGCTCTTTGCTGCGAAACTCAATGGAGATGGCCCTGAAAATGATCCCCATCAAAAACAGCATAAAAGGCACATAAAAGGCCGATAGGAGCGAGGCATACACTTCTGGGAAACCTGCAAACAACGACCCGCCGCCTATTACGATCCAAACCTCGTTACCATCCCAGACCGGGCCAATGGCGTTCAAGGCAATGCGGCGGCTTTCCTCTTTAACAAAAAACAGGTGTACCATGCCCGCGCCCAGGTCAAAGCCATCCAAAATAATATACCCGGTAAACACCGCCCCGATCAACAGGAACCACCAGGTTTGATAATCAACGCCAAATATTGTCGCCATATCTTACTTTTTATAATTAATTAACCCTATTCAATCATTGGCCAACGTATCCGCCATTTCAATATGCCGCGGGCTATGGTCTAAATTTTCCTCGTCAAAAGGCCCGTGCTTTATTTTTTTGTTCAACAGGTAAATAAACAAGATGAACAGCACCAGGTAAACCCAGGCAAACAGTAGAAGCGAAAACACGACAGACCCTTCTTTTACAGCCTGCGATAACGCTTTCGATGTACGTAACAAGCCATACACCACCCAGGGCTGCCGGCCAACCTCAGCGCTGTACCAGCCTACCTGGTTGGCAATTTGCGGCAGCAATACCGAAAACGAAAAGATGCGCAGCAGCCACCGCTTATCAAACAGTTTATCACGCCACCATAAAAAGCAGGCGTAAAGGGTAAGCGCTATTAAAAACATCCCGATCATGATCATTAAATGATAGGTTTGAAAAACAAAGTTTACCGCCGATGGCCTGTCTTCGGCTTTAAAGTTATTTAACCCGGTTACCGGCGCTTTAAAACTGCCATAGGTTAAAAAACTTAAACCGCCGGGCAAATAAATGCCGTGTGTTTGGTTGTTTTTTTGGTCTACATAACCCATCAGGTACAGGTCGCCGGGTTTTGCACCATCCCAATGCCCCTCTAAAGCGGCGAGTTTGGCCGGCTGGTATTTAGCTACCACATCGGCCGATTTATGCCCCACAAACAATTGCGCTACCGATGATAAGGTGCCCACGATGAGCGCTATTTTAAACGCCGACTGTGCAAACTCTACATACCGTTTTTTAAGCAGGTAATAAGCGCTGATGCTGAGCACCAAAAAGGCACCCGATAAAAACGAACCGAGCCATACATGGCATACCCGCTCTATCGACGAGGGGTTATACACCATAGCCCAAAAATCGGTGATCTCGGCGCGGGCTTTTAAGCCTGTGCCTACTATGTGGTAGCCTGCCGGTGTTTGCTGCCAGGAGTTGGCCACCACGATCCACACTGCCGAGAACATGGAACCAAGCGTAACCATAACCGTCGAAAAAAAGTGCACACGCGGACTAACCTTGTTCCAGCCAAAAAGCAGCACACCTAAAAAACCAGACTCGAGCGCGAAGGCGAATATACCTTCGGCGGCCAAAGCACTGCCAAAAACATCGCCAACGTATTTAGAGTAAACTGCCCAGTTGGTGCCAAACTCAAACTCCATCACAATGCCCGTTGCCACACCGATACCAAAAATGAGCGCGAAGATGCGGATGAAAAAGCGCGTCATCTTTTCGTACAGTTTGTTGCCGGTTTTGAGGTACATACCCTCCATAACCGTCATCACCAAACCAAGGCCTATGCTAAGCGGCGGGTATATGTAGTGAAAAGCGATGGTAAAGGCAAACTGGATACGGGCTAATATCTCTACATTCATATAAGCAGTTCATTTTGAGGGAGTACGCCCAAATATCGTGATTATATTACCTTAATAAGGTTAACACAATACTTATTTGCAATTTAGAAAAAATATGAATTGTAACCGGTATGTTACTATGTAAAAAATTATGCTATTGAGATAGCAATGACCGCACGCAAAGTCGCCAAGGCGCAAAGCTTAGTTTTTCTTAGCGCCTTATGCGTCTTTGCGAGAATAGTTAGTATAGAAACCCTTAGACAAAATCTTCCCGCATAGGCGCAAAAGCATCAACCAAAGTGCCGGCCTCTAAACAAACTACCCCATGTACCACGTTGGGGGCCACATAAAAACCATCGCCATCTTTTAAAATGCGTTTCTCGTCGCCTATGGTAACTTCAAACACACCACCGTTCACAAAAGCTACCTGTGTGTGCGGGTGGCTGTGCAGCGTGCCGATGGCGCCTTTTTCAAAGCGGGCTTTGGCCATCATGATCTGGCTGTTGTAGCCAAATACCTGGCGGGTTATGCCGCCGCTTTGGTCTTCCCAGGTTATCTCATCGGTTATTTGAAAAACGTTGCTGCTTGGCTTGCTCATGTTATTTAATTTTTGAGGTATCGGGTTGTTTGTTCAAGGTGGTGTCAGGTCGTTTTTTTAATAGCGAGTCGGCCCCGGTTTTTACAGCGCCGGGTTTAACAGGTGTTGAGGGTTTAGGTGTAACCGTATTTTTAGAGCCCGGTTTAGTTGCCGGTTTTTTTGTTACGACTGGTTTTTTAACCGATGGCTTTTTAGTTGCCGGTTTTTCGCCAGGGTAGCCAATTACTGCTTCTTTTGACACCGGCCTTAATTTAGGTTGCCATATAAAATCCTTCAGTTGCTTTTTTTCATCTTTTACCATTTTTACGGGTGTATCCGTTAAATTGGGACTGGTATACCAGGTAATATCGCGGGTCTCGCTGTTTTTAAAGTTAACCCGTATGCGGCTGGTGATAGAGTGCCCCATTTCGATCACATTTTTTAAACTATCGCGCCTAAAAAATATCGTTTCGGCATTGCCGTCTACGTAAACCACGTTTATCTTGCCATCTTTAAAAAAGCCGCGCATTTTACGGCCGCCTATCTGGTTAAAATGTGTCGAGTCATCTTTGGCAATATTGACGATCATCGCGTGCCGGTACATTTCCACATTATCCACCTTTTTATTCCTCATCTGCAGGTTTATGGTATCGCCCGATAACTGCGAGTGTTCGGCCCATATCATGGGGTGTACGTACATGCGTGCGGTCGAGTCGGCATAACTGTAAAATATCGAATCGGCCACAGCCTGCAGGTCCGACTTAAATATCCTGGCATGGTGCGCCGCTATCAATATCCTTACCCGCGATGTATCGCTCAAGGCAATTTTTCGGCTCATGTAAACCGAGTCGGTTTTAACTACCTGACTACCCGGCTTAATTTTAACCGCTTTTTTTACAGGGGCCGCCCTGGGTACTTTAGGGAAATAATTAGGATGCGTAAAATCGCTGTCGCGGAAAAACCTTGGCGGGCTTAAACTTAAAAACTTAGGTAGCTTGCCTAACATGATCTCGTCGGGCATTTTTTGCGTGCTATCCCTAAGTCCGGCGATGCGCATCATCTCTTGAATGATCTTCAGGTCGTGGTAAGTAATGATCCTGGTTTCTATGGTATCGCCCGATAGGTATATTGAGTCGCGCCTAAGCTTCATCGTTTTTTTTGCTGTGGTATCAGTTTTTGTGCTGTCTTTAGCGTTTTTAGTTTGTATCGTGGCTAACGCCTTAACCGGCATGGTACCCTTTACCGGCTCAATGTTATTAGCATTTGCCTTGACAACAGGTTGCACTTTTTTTGCCGTATCCGTCTTTACCGAATCCTCGGTAATAAAGATCACATAAGGGTGCTCGGTAACTACGGTGCGCTCATCATCTTTGGTATAAACGCCCAGGTCGCCTTTTAAAATAACACGTTGCTCGGTATCCATAAAAGTAACGTGCTTAGTAGCCCGGCCGTAACCCTTCACCCTGTCGTAAAACAAACTGTCGCCCGTTAACGATTTGGTGCCTTTGCTATACAGGTTATGTTTGCCAAACAAAGCCTGCTCTGTTTCGGTGTTATAGGTGCCGTTCTCGGTATACAGGGTGTCTTTATCCTTGCCGTAAATATGCGTAGGCCCGTAAAAATAGGTAATTCGCGTACCGCTGTTGTACCGCATGGTATCGGTTTTGATCAATGCGTCGGGTGTTTTTAAAACCACGTTATACCTGAAATACGCATCGCGCGACGACGAGAAATAGTAACCGTTCCTACTGGTAAGCGTATTGTCCTTGTTCACCAGTTTACCGCCGCCCGTGTAGGTGCCAATTTTTGTAGCGGTGCTGTAAACAAGGTAATTGGTGGTCAGGGTGGCATCTTTGTCAACCAGTTTAACGTTATCGGTCAGTATGGCTATTTTAGTATTGCCATTATAGTTTAGCTTGTCGGCGTAAATGTGCAGCGTATCGTTCTGCACGATCACTACATGGCCAAAGGCTTCAACCACGTTATCCTGCGGGTGAAAGTAAGCACTGTCCGACGTTAGCGTGGTGCCCTCTTGCTTAAAAATGGCTTTGTGCACCACGATGAGGTCTTTGCCATTCGCTTCTTTTGTACCATGTCCCGTTTCCGACTTTTCAAGAACAACAGGCGTCCCCTTTTTTTGGGCAATAACCGTGCAGGCCATCAGCAGAAAAATAAAGCACAAAAAATATTTATTCACGAATGCAAAATTAGTTTTTTGGTTGGGGTAATTAAATTAAATAATTTTACCAAATGCTGCCAGTTCAACGTTTCCAAAATTTTATAACACAACACCGGCTTTTTGAGGTTGATAACACCTTGCTTGTTGCCGTTAGCGGCGGCCGCGATTCTGTGCTGCTGGTCCACTTGCTTAAAGCCGCCGGTTACCAATTTGGTATTGCCCATTGTAATTTTCAGTTACGCGGTGCCGAGTCAAAAGCCGAGCAGGATTTTACTACCGAACTGGCCAAACAGTTGGGCGTGCCCTTTTACACCACCGATTTTGATACCCAAATTTATGCCATCGAACATAATCTCTCTATCCAGATGGCCGCCCGCGAACTACGGTATCAGTGGTTTGAGGATATCCGCCACAGTTTCGGCTACAGCCATATCGCGGTAGCGCACCACCAAAACGATTCGGTGGAAACTATATTGCTCAATTTAACACGTGGCACGGGTATCGCAGGCTTGCATGGTATTCTACCGGTCAACGGGCTTATTGTTAGGCCAATGATGTTTTTAAGCCGTGATGAGATTGACCATATTATTGATGAGGAGCTTTTTCCGTACGTTGAGGATAGTTCAAACAGTTCGGTCAAATACGCCCGCAACAAAATACGGCACCAGGTAATACCTGTTTTGCGCGAGCTGAACCCCCGGCTGGAGCAAACCTTTAATAACAACATGGAGCGTTTTCGCGAATTGGAAATGCTGCTCAACCATCAAACCGAAAAACTGCGTAATGAGCTATTTGTGCCTTATGGCGATGAGTTCCGTATATCGGTCGACGCTTTGAAAAAACTACAGCCACAACGTTTGCTGATGTTTGAACTGTTTAAGAACTATGGCTTTACCGAGAACGTGATAGACGACCTGATAGGTTCGCTGGACAAACACTCGGGCCGCATATTTGATGCCCCAGGCTACCGTATGGTGCTCGACAGGGATAAGCTGATCCTCATCAAACCCAAAACCGAACGCCCCGAACCGGTGCTGATACAACAAACCACACACGATATTGAGTATGGCGGGTACAAGCTAACACTATTGCACGATGATTCGCCGTTAATAGTACGCGATAACCCGATGGCCGTTTCCATCGATGCGGCATTGCTTGTTTACCCGCTGATACTGCGGGGCTGGAACGAGGGCGATTATTTTTATCCGATAGGGATGAAAGGCAAAAAAAAACTTAGCGACTTTTTTGTGAACGAAAAGATACCGCTGCACCAAAAGGATATGGTGCCCGTACTGGTTAACGGCAATGCCGATGTGGTATGGGTAGGCGGCTACAGGCCCGATGATAGATATAAAGTAACCGCACACACCAAAAAAGTTATTATCTTCGAACTGTATAAGTTAAACTAATGAGCGATAAAGCTGTTTTTTTAGAAAAGCAATACCTGGGCCGCGAGTGGATACCCATTACCATACGCATGGTATTGGCTATTTTTTGTTTCGCGATCTATTTTTTTACCGGCGAACGCGAACTGAATAACGACCTGCTGTTGGTTGTGGGCTTCGGCATTTTGATCATCTCGGTCATCATGGGCTTTTTACTGCATTTTCGTACCAGGGTACAAAACGGCAGCGTAATGCTGGATGGTTTATGGACCACCCGCCTGGTTAAAATTGACCTCAACAGCGTTGTAAAGGTTGAAAAGGGGCGCTACAGCCGCTACTTTTTTAACAACCCGGTTTACAATTTACACAAACGCGGTACCATCCGCTTTTTTACATCGGGTAACGATGCCATCCATTTAACCGATCGCGACGGTTTGGTTTACATTATAGGTTCGCAACGCGCCAACGAGTTGGAGCGCGCCATTAACGAGGAAATGAAGAACAAGTAAGCCTTATTTAGTTCTCAACTGCCGAAAATACTTCCAACAAAATATTCCACTTCTTGCTTTGATCGTACTCCCAAATACGTACGTAGTTGTATTTGCTTAAAATATTGCCTTTTTTGATCTCGGCTTTGCCATAGCTGTAGGCCAGGTCGTTACTTTCTGAGCGGCCCGCATCGGTAGTTGCCGCTTTAATGCTGATGGCTTCGTTATTAATGAACTGCAAAATTTTATCGCGGCCTGTCAATGGCTCAAAACCTGGAAAATAGTAGCGGGCCTCGGGGCTTAAAAACTCCTTGTAAGTGGCCATGGTTGACAGGGCAAAAGAATTATCTACATACTTATCCGTTATCAGCACTACCTTTTTATTGCCAAATGGGTCGGTGCTGGGTGGCGCTACTTTACTCAGGTCGGGCTCTTTAAAATCAACAAGTTCTGGTTGTTCACCTTCGGGGTGCTGTATGCCCAGGTCTATCAGTAACTTTAGCTTACCATCGGCCCCTTTACGCCAAACCGATACATAATGGCCAAAAACCTTGTTGGTATCGCTTGCGCCGTTCTGATAAGTATACGGACCGGCAGTAAACGCAAGGTCGCCGTTGGCGGATATCCGTGCAAACTTTGGTTCCCAGCTTAAATTGCCGCTTTGTTTCTGGATGCCGGTATAAAATTCTTTAGCATTAACCGCGTTGGGCCTGAATACGATGCCCTCGTCATCCAATACAGATAAAAAGCCATCCTTAATACCTTTTTTAGCGACTGCCTTATTAAAAGACTGCTCGGCATCAACAACAGTTTTTACTTCGGTTTTTTGAGCGTAAGTGGCGGCGGAAAATAATAACAAAAATATAGATACCGTGATGGTTGTTTTCATGTGTTTTTACTGAGGTTGAATTATATGGTGATGTATGGTAACGCAAAAACCGCGTTGTGGTTTTATAAACTTATAAACGTACAGGTTGCCCGATTATGATTTGACGCCTGTCAAATCTTGCTCCAGGTAGTGCCTTCTTTACTATCCTTTAACTGAAAGCCGATCTGTTGCAAACCTATCCTTATTTTATCCGATGTGGCGTAATCCTGGTTCTTTTTGGCTTCGCCACGCAAATTAATAATAAAATCTATCACGTTGGGTAACTCATCGTTAGCCGCCTGTTCGCTTTTTAAACCCAGCACGTCAACTAAAAACGTTTGCATCAAAACTTTTAACGCCTCCAGGTTTGTCGCGTCAATTTTGGTCTTGCCATCGTGTACCGAGTTAATGATCTTTGAGCATTCAAACAGTTCGGCTATTAAAACCGGGCTGTTAAAGTCGTCGTTCATGGCTTCGTAGCAGCGTGTT
>JACXTT010000592.1_pt1 | contig 62503 bp, 54 predicted proteins | sample 9270951 | NCBI WGS metagenome assembly JACXTT01 (sample SAMN15532306, study PRJNA645909) | rock metagenome | isolation source: weathered quartz diorite | place: Puerto Rico | collected 2017-06-21
CTGTCGGAGCCGAGGAGCGCAGCTTGGGGCGGATCAAGGGGCGTGCATGTTTGAGCGCAGCGAGTTTGCACGCACCCCGCTCCAAGCGAGCACCGCAGGTTGCCCCGGCTACGCCGGGGTCGCAGACAGCAGGGTCGCCTTTCTTTGCTTACTTTCTTTGGCGAAGCAAAGAAAGTGAGTCGCCCGCCGGGGCGAGACCCGGCTTGCCAAGAAAGCAAACCCTCTCAACCAGGAGAGCCTAAGGCCTCAAGAAGTCACCAATTCCCGAACCGCCCCCAGTTGCCGCCGAGAAACGGCCAACAGCTCCGACACCCCTTCCAGCCGCACCGCCCAGCCTTCCCCTTCTTCCGCATCAAAGTGCTTTTCCAGCGCGCGCACCGCGCGCCGGGCCACCAGGGCGTTGCGGTGGATGCGGCAGAACTGCGCGGCGTATTTCACCTCCAGCTCGCCCAGTGCCCCATCGAGGATGTAGCTGCGCGTGGCGGTGCGCACGGTGATGTATTTGAGTTCGGCCTTGAAGTAAAGCACCTGGTGCAGCGGCACACGTTCGGTGCGGTTCCGGTCCTGGATCACCAGCATCTCCTGCGCCTCATTTTGGGCCGCCAGCCCAGACTGAGTCTGCACAAATCGCTCCACTTTTTGTAGCGCTGCCTGCAGGCGTTCCAGGCGTACCGGCTTGGTCAGGTAGTCCACGGCCTCCAGCTCGAAGGCCTGCACCGCATGCTCGGCATGGGCCGTGACGAACACCAGCGCGGGCGGGTGGGGCATGGCGCGCAGCATGGCGGCCAAGGCCAGGCCGTCGGCGCCGGGCATGTGGATATCTAGCAGGGCCACGTCGAAAGCCTGGTGCTGCAAAAGCGCCACCGCCTGTACCGCATTGGCGGCCTCGGCTTGCACCAGCACCGGCGGCGCGGTGCAGTCGCCCAGCAGAGTGCGCAGGCGCGCGCGGGCCAGGGCTTCGTCGTCCACCACCAGGGCGCGCAGGGGCTGGGTGCTCACAGCGGAACCTCCATGCGCACCTGGTAGACGCCGTTCTTCAGCCCACTGCGGAACTGGCCCTGCACGTCGTGCAACAGGCTCAGGCGCTCGCGCACATTGCGCAGGGCCACGCCATGGCCCTCCACGCCCTGCCCGGCCGGCACCGTGTTGGTGACCTTGATCACCACTACCGAGCCGCGCTTTTCACTGGAAATCTTGATCTCGGCCCCTGCCGCACTGGGCTCCACGCCATGGCACACCGCGTTTTCTACCAGCGGCTGCAGCAGCAGCGGCGGCAGCCGGGCCTTGTCGGCTGCCGGGTCCAGCGCCCACTGCACCCGCAAACGATCGCCAAAGCGCACCTGCTCAATCGCCAGGTAGCGGCGCGCCAGGGCAATCTCTTCGGCCAGCGTGACCGATTCACCCTGGTCCATCAGGGCGTGGCGGAACAGGTCGCTGAGGTCTTCGAGCAGGGTTTCGGCCTTGGCCGGCTCGGCCCGCACCAGGGCAATGGCGCTGTTGAGGGTGTTAAACAAAAAGTGCGGCCGGATGCGCGACTGCAGCTCGGCCAGGCGTGCCGCGGTGTCCGCCGGTGTGCGCCCCTTGGCACGCATCACCAGGCCGGCCACCAGCAGCGCCGACAGCAAGGCCCCGCTGCACCCACTGGCGCCCCAGGGCGCGCGCTCCAGCAGCCCGGACATCCACAGCAAGCTGCAGCCATACAGACCCGCCAAAGCCCCCAGCGCTACCGCCACGCCGTACTGCACGGGCGCACGCACACGGGCCAGCAGCTTCTTGGAAACGCAGGTCGTCAGCAACCAGGCCAGTGTGGCCGGCAGGGCAGCCCCGGTGACCAGGGCCATGCGGACCACCCAGTCCAGCACGCCGCCGGGCGTAAACAGCACACCCACCGCCACGCAGGTCTCCACAAACAACACGGCGCGCAGCACCACCCCTATCTGGCAGGCATCAAACACCAGCGCCGGACGCAAGCCGGGCGGCTCGGTGGCCGGGCCCAGATCCTGGAACGCCGATAATATTTGGGTGTCTTTCATGTTTGACCGATTTTGACCCTATTCCAGGCAACGCTCCCCATGTCCCAAAACCAATTCGACAAAAAATCCGAGGCGTGGTCCGCGCTATTTTCCGAGCCCATGAGCGACTTGGTCAAACGCTACACCTCCAGCGTGTTCTTTGACAAGCGCCTGTGGCAGGCCGACATCACCGGCAGCCTGGCCCACGCCGAGATGCTGGCCGCACAGAAAATTATCGGCGCAGAAGACCTGGCGTCCATCCAGAAGGGCATGGCCCAGGTCTGGAGCGAGATCGAATCCGGCGCCTTTGAGTGGAAGCTGGACTTGGAAGACGTGCACCTCAACATCGAAGCCCGCCTGACCCAGTTGGTGGGCGACGCCGGCAAGCGCTTGCACACCGGCCGCAGCCGCAACGACCAGGTGGCCACCGACGTGCGCCTGTGGCTGCGCGGCGAGATTGACCTGATTGCCGGGCTGTTGACGGACCTGCAAAAGTCGCTGGTCGAAGTGGCCCAGAAGAACGTGGAAGTGATCCTGCCCGGCTTCACCCACCTGCAGGTGGCCCAGCCGGTGAGCTTTGCGCACCACTTGCTGGCCTATGTGGAAATGTTTGCCCGCGATGCCGAGCGCATGAATGATGTGCGCCGCCGCGTGAACCAGTTGCCGCTGGGCGCCGCCGCGCTGGCCGGAACCACCTACCCACTGGACCGCGCGCGCGTGGCCAAGACGCTGGGCATGGACGGTGTCTGCCAGAACAGCCTGGACGCCGTGAGCGACCGCGACTTTGCGATTGAGTTCACCGCCGCGGCCAGCCTGTGCATGGTGCACATCAGCCGCATGAGCGAAGAGCTGATTTTGTGGATGAGCCAGAACTTCGGCTTCATCAAGATCGCCGACCGCTTCACCACCGGCAGCTCCATCATGCCGCAGAAGAAAAACCCCGACGTGCCCGAACTGGCACGTGGCAAGACCGGCCGCGTGGTCGGCCACCTGATGGGCCTGATCACGCTGATGAAGGGCCAGCCCCTGGCCTACAACAAGGACAACCAGGAAGACAAGGAGCCGCTGTTCGACACCGTGGACACGCTCAAGGACACGCTGCGTATCTTCAGTGAGATGGTGGGCGGCCAGTTGAACCCTGCCACCGGCCAGAAGGAAGGCGGCATCACCGTCAACGCCCCGGCCATGGAAGCCGCCGCACTCAAGGGCTACGCCACTGCCACCGACCTGGCCGACTACCTGGTCAAGAAGGGCCTGCCCTTCCGCGACGCGCACGAAACCGTGGCCCACGCCGTAAAGGCCGCGATCGCGCACCAGGTCGATCTGTCGGAACTGCCGCTCAAGGTGCTGCAGGAGTTCAACCCCAGCATCGAGAAAGACGTGTACGAATGCCTGAGCCTGCGCGGCTCGCTCAACGCGCGCAACACACTGGGCGGCACGGCCCCGGCCCAGGTGCGGGCGCAGATTGCACGCCACCAGGCACGCCTGGGCTGATTTACAAGGGAAATAGGGCTGCAGCCCGCGTGGAACGTGCGCAGACAGCTAGTATTTCGATAGCAACCAGGTCTGCGGGCTAGCGACTCACGTGCGCACGCTGGCGTGTGGCCCACCAGCTCATCCCCATGGCGGCGAGCAGGCCCGCCAGGCCGAACCAGTGCAATAGGCCCATGCCGCCCTGCGCGATGAGCCAGCCACCACTGCCTGCGCCCAGCGCCTGGCCTGCGTACATGGCCGAGCTGTTGAGCGCAATCGAGCCCGACGCCAGCGCCGGTGCAATGCCCACCAGCCGCGCCTGCTGCGCCGAGTTCGAGGCAAAACAGCCAAGGCCCCACGGCACCGCGATCAGCGCCGCCAGCAGCAGGCTGGTGCCCAGCGGCCACAGCAACAGGCTCAGCGCCATGCTGCCCACTCCCCACATCACGGCGCGCGGTGCGCCGATGCGGTCAATGTAGCGCGACATCACGATATTGCCAATCAGCCCGAACGCGCCAAACCAGGCAAGCAGCAGGCTCAACTGCAACGGCGTGATCTGCAACTGCAGCTTGTAATAGGGTGCGAAGTACGAGAACAGCACAAACTGCCCGGCCGAATACAGCAGCGTCACCGCCACGCTGAACATCAGCACCTTGGAGCGCAGGGTTTCGCCCCAGGCGGCGCGCGACAGCGCCGGCGGCTTGACGCCGTCGGGCAGGGTGCGCCAGACCCAGACCGCGCTGATAAGACTCAGCAACGCAACAAAGGCAAACGCGCTACGCCAGCCCAGCGTACCGCCGATCCAGGCGCCCAGTGGCATGCCCAGCACCGAGGCCACCGACCAGCCCAGAAACACAAAGGTGATGGCCCGCCCGCGCTGCTCCGGTGCCACCAGCAGCCCTATGCAGGCCGCCGCCTGCGGCGTGAAGATGGCCGGCGACACCACGGTCAGCACGCGCACCACCATCAGCGAACCGAAATCGGGCACCAGCGCGCTCAAACCCAGAAGCACCGCATACCAGAGCATGGACAGCGCCAGCAGCCGGCGCCGGTCCCAGCCCGCCACCACGCTGGCCAACAGCGGCGCACCGATGCACATCACGGCCGCCGCGGCAGCGATCAACTGCCCCGCGACGGCCACCGAAACGCCCAGCGAAGCGCTGATCTCGTTGAGCGTGCCGGGCACGATCATGACGCCCGTGCCAATGACAAAGTTGCCGAACAACAAGGGCCAAAGAACTGGGGGCAGCGGCGCGGTAGCCGGAGTAACCGGGGCGTGGGTCATGGGTGGTGGCAGGGTACGGTGAATGCCAAAAGGCGGTTGGGCCATTCTCGCAGCAAGGCGGCGGGCACGGCTGTTACGGCGGCGGCCCAGCGCGGGAAGCAAGTACCTCCGTTCGGGCTGAGCCTGTCGAAGCCTTCTTCAGGTCGTGAGTTTGCAAGGGCTGCGTTTCGCCCTTCGTCAAGCTCAGGACAGGCCAAGCTCAACGCGAACGGACTTATTCAACGTTGCCCTAGCCGTGCAGCCGGAACACCGCTACGGTCTGCACCAGTTGCTCGGCCTGCGTTTTCAGGCTGTCGGCGGCAGCGGCAGACTGTTCCACCAATGCGGCGTTTTGCTGGGTTGCCTGGTCCATCTGGGTGATGGCCTCGCCCACCTGCGCCACACCGGTGCTTTGCTCGTGGCTGGCCGCGCTGATCTCGGCCATGATGTCGGTTACGCGCTTGATGGACGCGACCACCTCGCCCATGGTGGCGCCCGCCTGGTCGACCAGCGCGGTGCCCTGCCCCACGCGCTCCACACTGTCGGTGATCAGGGCCTTGATCTCTTTGGCCGCTTCGGCGCTGCGCCCGGCCAGCGAGCGCACCTCGCTTGCCACCACGGCAAAACCGCGACCTTGCTCGCCAGCGCGTGCCGCTTCCACCGCCGCATTCAGCGCCAGGATATTGGTCTGGAAGGCAATACCGTCGATCACGCTGATGATGTCGGCAATCTTGCGCGAGCTGTCGTTGATGCCCTTCATGGTCTCCACCACACGCCCCACCACCTCGCCGCCCTGGATGGCCACGGTGGAGGCGCCCATGGCCAATTGGTTGGCCTCGCGCGCGTTGTCGGCGTTCTGCTGCACGGTGGAACTCAGCTCTTCCATGGAAGCAGCCGTCTCTTCAAGTGCCGAGGCCTGCTGCTCGGTGCGCCCCGAGAGGTCATTGTTGCCCATGGCAATTTCGGCGCTGGCGGTGGCCACGCCGTCGGAGTTGCGCCGCACGTTGGACACCACGCGCGACAGGCTGGCCTGCATCTCCTGCAGTGCCGTCAGCAGCTCGGCCGCCTCATCACGCCCTTGCAGGCCTTCGGGTTTGAACTGTTCCGTCAGATCGCCCTGCGCAATCAGGCGCGCGCTGTCCGAGGCCTGCTGGATGGGTCGCACGATGGAGCGCGACAGCAACACTGCAAACCAGGTGCCCAGCAGCAGCGCCGCGGCGCCGCCCACCAGCAGAATCGTCTGGCCCTGAGCCGCATTCTTGTAAGCGGTTTCCAGCGTCTCGTCCACAATCATCTGCTGGCGCTGCTCCAGCTTGCTGATCGCATCGCTGTAGGCCTGGGCCAGCGGCTTGAGGTCCCGCTCCAGGGAGGCCGACACGTCCTCGCCAGCCAGGCGGCGCTTGAGCACGGCCGCCCGTGGTGTGCGGTAGGCCTCGCGCGCCACGTCCGCCGCGGCAATCAGCGCTTTGCCCTCCTCGGACTGCACCAGCTCGATCAGGCGCTTGCGCGACGCAAGCGTGATCTCGGAGGTCTTGTCCATATCCGCCTGCCAGGCCGGAATGCGGCTGGTGTCGCTGTCCAGAATGGCGGCACGGGTGCGCACCCAGTTCACGTCCACGGTCTGGCGCCACTGCACGGCCATCTTGAGTTTTTCACTGTCGGTGGTACCCAGCGCATGGGTGGTGGCGACCAGTTCCTGCAGCCGCCACACCCCGACCGCCACATTCACCGCCAGTATCAGCAGGATCACTGCAAAAGCCAAGGCCAGGCGTTTACCAATACGCAGACTGCGAATTCCGGACATGGAGGCTCCCTGTAACTATGTAGTGCTTGCATTCTTGCATCGATTGCGCACCCACCACAAGCCGCATGGCCCTACGCGGGGCCTGGGCAAGGCCAGAATTTCCGCTACGCTTGCAACTCCTTCAGGAGGACGCCCGCGTGACAATTCCAAGAACACTCGCAGCCCTAGCCCTGGCTTGGGCCACTTTGACCGCCCATGCGCTGCAAATCGTCAGCCTCTCACCGCAGGGAGAAGTGGCCCGCGTGCGGCAGGTGTTGGCCAAGTTCGACGACAGTGCCGTCAACTTCGGCGACCCCAAGGCCGAAGCCCCGCTCTCCTTGAGCTGCAGCGACGCCCAGGTCACCCAGGGCACGGGGCGCTGGGTCAACGACCGGGTCTGGGCCTTTGACTTTGCCAACGACCTGCCGCCCGGCGTGTCCTGCACCGTGCAGGCCAAATCCGGGTACAAATCACCCCGGGGCGCAGAACTGACGGGCACAACCAGCTACAAATTCAATAGCGGTGGCCCGTTTGTGCAAGGCATCCAACCCTACCAGGGCCAGCGCATCGACGAGGAACAGTTCTTCACGCTGCGCCTCAACGGACCGGCCACACTGGCCAGTGTGCAGGCCAACGTCTGGTGCACGGTGGACAACCTGGGCGAACGCGTGGCGGTGCGACTGATCGACGGTGCCGAGCGCGCCGCGCTGCTCAAGGCCCAGGGCCTGGAGCAACTGGCAGCCAAGTCCCCCCTGAGCGTGCAAACGCTGGCCTGCAACCGCCGCCTCACGCCCTCGGCCAAGGTGCAATTGGTGTTTGGCAAAGGGGTTCTCACACCGGCGGCGGGTAGTGGCACCGGTGTGCCCAACACGGTGGAAAAGCGCTTTGACTTCCGGGTGCGCGAGCCGTTTGAAGCCAGCTTCAGCTGCGAGCGCGAAAACGCGCAAAGCGCCTGCCTGCCGATCCGGCCCATGCAACTTTCCTTCAACGCGCCAGTGCCGGTGAAACTGCTCGAAGGCATACGCCTCAAGGCCGGGCGCGAGGTCTACAAACCGGTGTTCGACAACCAGAGCGACACCGGCGAAGACGACCATGTGCTCAGCAGCGTGTCCTTCAAGCCCCTGTTCCCCGAACAGGCGCATTTCACGCTGGAACTGCCCAGGGACTTCAAGGACGCCTCGGGCCGCAGCCTGCGCAATGCCGACAGCTTTCCGCTCAAGGTGGCCACCGGCGCCATGCCGCCGCTGGCCAAGTTTGCGGCCGCGCCGTTTGGCATCGTCGAGCGCTTTGCCGAACCCAATGGTGTGGCCCTGCTGCCGGTGACGCTGCGCAATGTCGAGGCGGCACTGCAGGTCCAGGGGCTCAACACCACACAGGCCCGTACCCCGACCAAAGCCGCGGGCAAGGTCAGTACACTGCAGCCCGCCACCGACGCCGAGATCATCGCCTGGTACACCCGCGTGCAGCGCTACGACAGCTTCACGGTCGCGCGCCGCTTTGCCGCCGCCGACGTGAAAGGCCCGCTGCCTGCGGCCGTGGACACCGCTGATCGCGACAGCGTGCAGTCGCGCATGGTCTCGCTGCTGCAGGGCCAGGGCGGCGTCAAGACGCTGGACCTGCCCACCCCGGTGAACGGCGACCCGCGCCCGTTCGAGGTGGTGGGCATTCCGCTCGCACCGGGCTTCCATGTGGTGGAGATCGCCTCGCAAAAGCTGGGCGCCAGCCTGCTGGACGAACGCCACGGCGCCGGCCGCACCATGTACGTACGCACCTCGGCACTGGTGACCAACCTGGGCGTGCACTTCAAGCTGGGCCGTGAGAACGCGCTGGCCTGGGTCACCACGCTGGACAAGGGCACACCCGTGGCCGGCGCCGTGGTGCGCGTGTCGGACTGCCGCGGCCGCGAAGTGGCCCACGCCAGCACCAATGCACAGGGCATGGCCAGCTTCACCGGCATTGCGCCGCAGCCCCCCACCTGCAACGGGCAGGACCACTACAGCCAGGCCTACTTTGTCAGCGCCCGCGCCAAGCAGCCCGCCGGTGATGGCAAGGGCGAAGTCGATGACCTGGCTTTCACCTGGAGCGACTGGAACCGCGGCATCGAGCCCTGGCGCTTCAATCTGCCCACCAGCCGCAGCCCGCAGCCCGACAGCGTGGCGCACACCATCTTTGACCGCACACTGTTGCGCGCCGGTGAAACCGTCTCCATGAAACACCTGCTGCGCACCGAGACCTCCACCGGTTTCGGCCTGGCGGCTACACAACCCGGCCAGTTGGTCATCACCCACGTGGGCAGCGGCCAGCAGTACACGCAAACCCTTGCCTGGCGCAAGACCGCCACGGGCGGCCAGAGTGCCGAGAGCACGTTTTCCATCCCGCCCGCAGCCAAACTGGGCGTCTACAGCGTGGAACTGCGCGGCAGCGGTAACGTGCGCAGTTACAGCACCGGCGAGTTCCGTGTCGAGGAATTCCGCCTGCCGGTGCTCGAAGGCCGCGTCACCCCGGCCGAGAAAAAGGCGTTGGTGAACGTGCAGACCGTGCCGGTGGACGTGCAGGTCAACTACGTGTCGGGCGGCGGGGCGGCCAAGCTGCCGGTGCGCGTGTCTGCGCTGGTGCGTGGCAAGTCGCTCAGCTACGCAGACTTCAGCGAATTCAGCTTTGCGCCGCCGCGCGGCAACCGCAACACCCGTACTGAGGGCGAGGAAGAAGACAGCGCCGTGCAGGACGCGCGCGTGATCGCCGACAAGCTGCCGCTCACGCTGGACAAGAACGGCGCCGGCAAGGTCAGCCTGGACAAGGTGCCCACCAGCCGCCAGCCGCAGGAGCTGCTGCTGGAAGCCAGCTACGCCGACCCGAATGGCGAGGTGCAGACCATTCGCAGCACCCAGACGCTGTGGCCTGCCAATGTGGTGACCGGCATCAAGACCGAGGGCTGGGTGTCGAGCAACCAGAAGATCAAGTTCCAGGCGCTGGCGCTGGGCCTGTCCGGCAAGCCGCAGGAGGGCGTGGCGCTGGAGGTCAAGGCCACGGCGCGCATCGTCACCACCACACGCAAGCGCATGGTCGGCGGCTTCTACACCTACGACAACAAGACCACGCTCAAGGAGCTGGGCACGGTGTGCTCCGGCCAAAGCGATTCGCGCGGCCTGCTGCTGTGTGAAACCACCCTGGGCGAACCGGGCGAGGTGGAGCTGGTGGTCACCGCCAAGGACGCGTCGGGCAACAGCATCCAGGCCGCCAGCAGCGTCTATGTGACCAAGCAGGGCGAACTGTGGTTTGGCGGCGAAAACACCGACCGCATCGACCTGCTGCCCGAGAAGAAGAGCTACCAGCCCGGCGAGACGGCCCAGTTCCAGGTGCGCATGCCGTTCCGCTTTGCCACGGCCCTGGTGGCGGTGGAACGCGAAGGCATTCTCGACACCCAGGTGGTGCAGCTCAACGGCCAGGACCCCACGGTGCACCTCAAGATCAAGGACAGCTGGGGCCCCAACGTGTTTGTGAGCGTGCTGGCCCTGCGCGGCCGCCTGCGCGAGGTGCCGTGGTACAGCTTCTTCACCTGGGGCTACAAGGCGCCGCGCGAGTGGTGGACCAGCTTCTGGTACGAGGGCCGCGAGTATGTGGCGCCCACCGCGCTGGTGGACCTGAGCAAGCCCGCCTTCCGCCTGGGCGTGGCCGAAATCCGCGTCGGCACCCAAGCGCACCAACTCAATGTGACGGTGAAAGCCGACAAGGACAGCTACGCGGTGCGCAGCAAGGCGCAGGTCACGATCAACGTGAAACTGCCCAACGGCCAGCCTGCGGCGAATGCCGAAGTGGCACTGGCCGCCGTGGACCAGGCGCTGCTGGAGCTGATGCCCAACACCAGTTGGGACCTGCTGGGCGCCATGCTGCAGCGGCGCAGTTGGGGTGTGGAGACCTCCACCGCGCAAATGGAAATCATTGGCCGCCGGCATTACGGCCGCAAGGCCGTGGCGGCGGGCGGTGGCGGAGGGCACAGCGGTGCACGTGAGCTGCTGGAAACACTGCTGTTGTGGAACCCCAGCGTGAAGCTGGATGCCAACGGACAGGCCCAGGTCACCGTGCCATTGAACGACGCGCTGACCACGTTCAAGATCGTTGCCGTGGCCGACGCGTCCACCGGCCTGTTTGGCACCGGCAGCACCAGCATCCGCGTCACGCAGGACCTGCAGATCATCAGCGGCCTGCCGCCGCTGGTGCGTGAGGACGACCAGTACCGCGCCCAGATCACCGTGCGCAACACCACCCAACAGCCCATGAAAGTGCTGGTCACGCCGCGCGCCACGCTGCTGACGCTGGAGCCACAGACTGTGGACATTCCGGCCGGTGATGCACGCGAAGTGGCATGGATGGTGACAGCGCCCGCACAGCTGGCGCAAAGCCGCTTTGAGTCCATCCTGTGGGAGATCGAGGCCAAGGACACGGTCACCGGCGCGCGCGACGCACTCAAGGCCAGCCAGCGCATCATCCCCGCCGTGCCACTGACGGTGCAGCAGGCCACGCTGGTACAGATCGACGGGCCGTTCGCGTTGGATGTGAATGCGCCAGCCGACGCCCTGCCCGGCCGTGGCGGCCTGAAGATGGCGCTGCAGCCTAAGCTGGCAGAGGGACTGCCCGGCGTGAAGGATTGGTTTGCGCGCTACCCCTTCATCTGCCTGGAGCAAAAAACCAGCAAGTCGGTGGGTCTGCGCGACGGCAAGCTGTGGCAAACCGTGGCCGCGCAGATACCGAGCTACCTGGACAGCGACGGTCTGGCCAGCTACTTCCCACCGCGTGATGGCGAGGCCGACCACGGCAGTGACACCCTCACGGCCTACCTGCTGGCCGCCACCCACGAGGCCGCCAGCATCAACCCCGCCTTTGCATTGAGCGACGAAGTGCGCGCGCCCATGGAGCGCGGACTGATCGCCTTTGTGGAAGGCCGCATCCAACGCAACTTCTGGAGCCCACGCAAGGATCTGGACGTGCGCAAGCTCGCCGCGCTGGAAGCCCTGTCGCGCTACGGCAAGGCCCAGGGCCGCATGCTGGGCAGCATCACCATCGCACCCAACCAGTGGCCCACGCATGCGGTGATCGACTGGCTCAACATCCTGAAACGCGTGACCGACGTGCCCGAGCGCGACAAGCGCATTGCGGAGGCAACGCAGATTTTGCGTGCCCGCATCAGCTACCAGGGTACCAAGATGATTTTCAGCAGCGAGCGCGACGACTACTGGTGGTGGCTGATGCAGAACGGCGACGTCAACACCGCGCGCCTGATGCTGGCCGTCATGGACGACCCGGCCTGGAAGGACGACATGGGCCGCCTGGCCAACGGCTTCATCAGCCGCCAACAGGGCGGCGCCTGGCACACCACGACGGCCAACCTGTGGGGCGGACTGGCGCTGGAAAAGTTCAGCGCCAAATTTGAAGCGGTGACGGTCGCAGGCACGACCAAAGCGTCCATGAGCACCGGCACCGCCAGCGTGGACTGGAGCAAGGTGGAGCGCATCAAGACCACGGATGCAAGTGGCGCCGCGCACCAGACCACTTGGTTTGGTGCCCCTGCCGCGCCCGGCAATCTGCGCAACAACAGCCTGTTCCTGCCCTGGAGCAAGACGGCAGCGAAGGACACGCTGAACGTCACCCACCAGGGCCCCGGCAAGCCCTGGCTCACGCTGCAGTCTGTCGCGGCCGTGCAGCTCAAGGAACCCTTCTTTGCCGGCTACCAGATCAAGAAGACCATCACCCCGGTGGAACAGGCCAACAAGAACCTGCCGGCCAACACCTACACCCGCGGCGATGTGCTGCGCATCACACTGGAGGTGAACGCCAGCGCCGACATGAGCTGGGCCGTCATCACCGACCCGGTGCCCGGCGGCGCCACCATCCTCGGCAGCGGATTGGGTCGTGATTCCGAGATCGCCACACAGGGCGAAAAGCGCGAAGGCTACGCCTGGGCCGCGTTTGAAGAGCGCAGCTTTGAATCCTTCCGCAGCTACTACCAGTACCTGCCCAAGGGCGTGGTGAAGATGGAATACACGATTCGCCTGAACAACGTAGGCGACTTTGCACTGCCCCCGTCGCGCGTGGAGGCCATGTATGCGCCGGAGATGTTTGGCGAGGCACCGAATGCGCGGGTGAAGGTGGAGGCGGCGAAATAGGACGTCCCCGGGGCTCAAGTGCAAAGTTCCTGAGCCCGGAGGGGCGTCCTTGAAATCCCTTACGATAGCGACCCCAAGTCAGCAAGCATTTCCACTTCAATTGAATATCGGCAAGCAGTCAGTCCATCAGTCGCTCGTGCTGCTACTGATTTGTTTCGTTTTCGCGGTGCGGGTGCTCAGTGGCCAGACCTTCATCAGTTCCGCCGTGGAGCACGCTGAAATCTACAGCGGCACCTGCCTTGCCATCGATCCCCATTGCTATGTCGATGAACACCAGCAGGTCGGGCTGGAAGACGATCCCAGCAGCGCACTGAATCTGTCGTTCCACCTGCTCAGCAGCCCCGCATCGGTACTTGCCGGGCTGCTGGTATTTGCGCCCTTGACCCATGCGCTGCACGGCCATGCCCTGAGCCTGCTGTTGCAGGCCTTTCCCTCCTCCATATTCCACCCGCCAAAGCGGTGAGCGCACTTCCTTGCACGCGCCCGGTTTCGGGCCCTCACCCTTTTTGAATTTGGAGTTTTTATGAAGAATACGTCTTACCTTGCGCTGATCGCATCCACTGCAACGGTGCTCTTCGCCGGATGCAGCAGCACGCCCATTGCCACTACCGCCCCTGCGCCTGCAGCTGTGCAAGCCCCGGCGCCCGCACCCGCAGCGCCCAAGCCCGCGGAATCCACCGTCGCCAAGGTAGTCATCGCGCCGCATCTGGATACCAACAGCTTGATTTACAAAGAGCGCAGCGTCTACTTTGGCTATGACGACTTTTCCATCCAGAGCAATTACGCTGCGCTGATCGAGCGCCAGGGCAAGTACCTGGCCGGTGCACCCGCGTTGCACGTCAAGATCGAAGGCAATGCGGATGAACGCGGCAGCGCCGAGTACAACCTGGCGCTGGGCCAGAAGCGCGCCGAGGCCGTCGCCCGGGCATTGAAGGTCTATGGCGTGCAAGACGCGCAGATGGAGGCCGTGAGCTGGGGCAAGGAAAAGCCCAAGGACACGGCCCACACCGAAGCGGCCTGGGCGCAAAATCGCCGTGCCGACCTGGTGTACCCGCAGCGCTGATGACACCCGCGTAACCAGGGCCGCCGGTGAGACACCCCACACCTCACCGGTGCGCCCGTAGTGAATAATGGCCGGCGGCGCGTTCCGCAAACTGGCGCGTCCGCATTGGGGGCATGAGCTGTACCGAAGCTGGAAAACAGGAAGAATCCGTGCGACACCTGCTTGCTTCATTTTTGATAGCATCCTGCACCCACTCCACCTGGGCTGCAGCCACTTTTGAGCAGGTAAAAGCCGCCTACCAACCGTCCGACACCGTCATTCTGGACCGCCATGGCGAGCTGCTGCACCGCCTGCGCACCGACGCCACCGTGCGCCGCGGCCAGTGGGTGGTGCTGGCGGATGTGTCCCCCGCCCTGCGCACGGCGCTGGTGCTCTCGGAGGACAAACGCTTTTACGAGCACAGCGGTGTGGACTGGCGTGCCGTCTCCAGCGCCGCCTGGGCCAATCTGTGGAACAGCAAGACCCGTGGCGCATCCACCATCACCATGCAACTGGCGGGCCTGCTGGACGAAGATTTGAAGCGCGGCAGCGGTGGGCGCAGCGTGGTGCAAAAGCTGGGGCAAACCGTGTCGGCGCAGATGCTCGAAAGCGGTTGGCGCAAGGACCAGATTCTGGAGGCCTACCTCAACCTCGTCCCCTTTCGCGGCGAGCTGGTGGGCATAGACGCGCTGAGCCAGACGCTGTTTGGTAAAGCCGCGCACGGCTTGGACCAGCGCGAGGCCGCTGTGGCCGCCGCCTTGGTGCGCGCGCCCAACGCCAAACCCGTGCAGGTGGCACAACGCGCCTGCGCCGTGCTGCAAAGCCTGCAGGCCCCGGCCCGGCCCGACTGCGAGGCGCTGGATCTGTTCACCACCGCCGCCCTCACCCACCGCGACTACGCCGCCAGCGCCGGCATTGCGCCGCACGTGGCGCGGATGGTTGTCAAAGAATCCGTTCGCCCTGAGCCTGTCGAAGGGCTTGGCATGCCAACGAAGGCTTCGACAAGCTCAGCCCGAACGGGTGTAGTCCACACCACTCTCAGCGCCCCGCTGCAGCGCTTTGCCTTGCAGACCTTGCAACAACATCTGCGCGAACTGCAGGGCCGCCATGTGGAAGACGGCGCCATTGTGGTGCTGGACAAGGCCAGCGGCGAGGTGCTGGCCTGGGTAGGCTCCTCCGGCGCACTCAGTGACGCGGCCGAGGTAGACGGCGTCACCGCACTGCGCCAGCCCGGCTCCACGCTCAAGCCCTTCCTCTACGCGCAGGCCCTGGCCGAGCGGCGCATCACCGCAGCATCGTTGCTGGACGATTCGGACACACAAATCCAGACTTCCGGCGGCCTCTATATTCCGCAGAACTACGACCGCCATTTCAAGGGCTGGGTGTCGGCACGCACCGCGCTGGCCGCGTCGCTCAACGTGCCTGCGGTGCGCACGCTGGTCATGGTGTCGCCCGACGCCTTCCACAAGCAACTGGTCAAGCTGGGCCTGCCGTTGAAGGAAAGCGGCGACTACTACGGCTACAGCCTGGCACTGGGCAGCGCCGAGGTGTCGCTGCTCAACCTCACCAACGCCTACCGCGCGCTGGGCAATGGTGGACGTGCCAGCCCCACTACCGTCCTCACCGTTCGCCCCCAATCACCCTCCGTTCGGGCTGAGCCTGTCGAAGCCCAGAAGCGAGCGGCCGCGCTGGCCATAGACTCCCGCGCCGCCTTTATCGTGGGCGACATCCTGAGCGACCCGTTGGCACGCGCCCGCACCTTCGGCACCGACAGCGTGCTGGCCACACGCTTCTGGACCGCAGTGAAGACCGGCACCAGCAAGGACATGCGCGACAACTGGGCCGTGGGCTGGTCGCAGGCCTATGTGGTGGGCGTGTGGGTGGGCAACGCCAGCGGCGCACCCATGTGGGACGTCAGCGGCACCACGGGCGCCGCGCCCATCTGGGCCGCCGTGATGAACCACCTGCACTCCCAACAGCCCAGCCGTGCACCCAAGGCACCGGCCGGTGTGCTACAAGCCCCCGTGCGCTTTGCCAGCGCCGGTGGCATGGCCGAAGCGGCACGCAGCGAATGGTTCATCAGCGGCACCCAGCAGACCACATTTGCTATGGATTCAGGAGCTACCCGTGTACAACCCATAAGGGCTGCAGGCCCAAAAGAGGCTCAACCTGCACGTATCACCGCCCCCACCAACGGCACCATCATCGCGCTGGACCCCGACATTCCGCCCAAGCACCAACGCGTGCTGTTTGAGGCCACGGGCGATAAATTGGTCTGGCAGATGGATGGCAAGGTGTTTGCCAAAGGCCCCAGCACGCAGTGGCTACCCTGGCCGGGGCGGCATGTGGTGCGCATCAGCAATGTGCGGGGCGAGGTGCTGGATGAAATTCGGCTGGAAGTGCGGGGGGCGGGAGTGAAGGTTGTGCAGCGAGGGAGTTCTAGAGACTAACTAGTAAACGTCGTCTTTGCGGAAGCGGTCATTTGAAAATTCACCCGAATGGGGGATGGGCAAGTTCTTATTTGGACTTCAGAATCACGCCAATGTTCGTTCGTTGAGCCCCAAACAATGCAGTCGTCTATTGCAAGAGTCATTTCGCTCACCGCTGCTGCAACGGTCGCGTGTGCTACGTTTTCAAGCTGCGCCGCCGACGGAGTGACGCAGTCAATTCCTTCGATTGGTGCAGCTACCATGCTTGCCGATGGGACCATCAACTTGCAGCTTCGAGCCGAGATAGATTCCGCCGTTGGCGACACGATGATTCAAATCAAGCCCAGTGAACCGCGCTACCAAGACATCATTACCCATGTCGGTGGCTTGAAGCCGGGCGAGGAAAAGCCGGTTCCACCTTGGCGCGTCTCCAAATGAAGTAATCCTCTAGTCAAACTAAGGCACTTACTCGCAAAGACAAATTGCAGCCTAATTTCAAAATATGAATGGCCGCTTCCAGTCTGTAGGCGCCTCGACTCTCGGGCGGAAGCGAACAGTCACTGTTCAGTGCAAAGCGATGTCTGTCTGAACCATACAAGAAAAATGTATCCCTATTCACCAGAACCTCATCGTGGCATTCAGGCATCTCTTGCCACCGCAGATGATGTCATTCATCTTTTCGTTGAAGCTCATGAAGCTAAAGGCTATTTCTTCTGGCCAGGTTCTTCAACCGAGAAGCTCAAAAGGCAGTTTCGAAACCTCAGGAAAATAATCATCGAAGATGACTACCTGTCTCAGAAGCAGATTGATCACCTGCCTAGAGATTTGGAGCCAATAGTAGTCGAGTGGGCACACGGGCTTTACATAGATGGGCGACACGGCAGATAAGTTTTCTGAATGCAGTGACCAAGGTCCGCTACCAGTCTGAAACGCCAATCCCCCCAACAATGAACCTCCTCTTCATCTGCAGCAAAAACCAATGGCGCAGCCCCACCGCCGAGCAGGTCTGGCGCAAGCATCCGGGCGTTAGCGCCCGCTCCGCCGGCACCAGCCCCAACGCCAGACACCCGGTGTCTGAAGCGGATCTGGCCTGGGCTGATGTGGTCTTTGCGATGGAAGAGAAGCACAAGTCCCGGCTGCTGGCAGAGCACCGCGATGTGATTGGCAACAAGCCCATCCATGTGCTGGACATACCCGACGACTACCGATACATGGACCCGGAGCTGGTGGAGCAGTTGCGCACCGCGGTGGGCGCAACGCTGGGCTTGCTTTCGTAGTCCGCTCCCGAACAAGGCCTCTTGGCCTGGGCTCGCAGCGTCAGGCCGCCCCCGGCATCCGCGGGAGTGCGTGACCGGTCTCCAGTAGCGTCTTGAGGTTGGACAGCACCGCGGGCCAGCCGCCCGATATGCCGGCAAGCATCTGCGGATCGCGCTCCAGATCGCAATGGCTGACGGTCAGGCGGACCAAGCCATCGATACGTTGCTCGATGTCGATTTCCACGCGGGAGTGTTTGGCTTCGTCGGACGCCTCGCTGGGCCGTGCCCAGGTGTAGACCAGGCGCTTGGGCGGATCGCACTCCACGACCTTGCCGCAAATATCGACAGTGCGCGTGGCGTCTAGGCGCTGGTGCTCCCAGGTGGCGCCCACCTTCCAGTCCGACACGTTGACGCGCACGCAGTCAGAGGTGGGGCCGAACCAGTATTGCGCCATGACGTCCGTGTCGGTGAAGGCCTGCCACACCTTCTCGGGCGTGGTCTGGATGTAGCTCACATACACAAAGCTAGGCTTTGTTGGGTTTGTTGCTGCTGTCATTTTCTTTACCTTCCAGTTGTTGCTTCAGGTGGTGCAACGCGCCCAGGCGGTTGCGTTCAAACTTGTTGATCCAGCGCTCCTGGATTTCGTAGAGCGGCACGGCGTTCAAGTAGTGCAGCTTTTCACGGCCCTGCCAGATGACGGCAACCAGGTTGGCGTCTTCCAGCAATTGCAAGTGCTGGGTCACGGCCTGGCGCGTCATGTCCATGTGCGTGCACAGGGCGGACAGGGTCTGGCCGCTCTCTGCGTGCAACTGGTCGAGCAGGCGTCTGCGGGTGGGGTCGGCCAGGGCCTTGAAAACTTTGTCGATGTCCAAAATGCGCTCTCATAGATGGCGCCTTTAGTCTGCGCCGTCGCCGCTGATGTGGGGGTCGTCCGGGTTGGGCGTGCCCTTGCCGGTTTCGAGGAGCGACTTTAAGCTCATCAGGTAGACCGCCCACTTGGTGCTGCAATGGTGCATGAATTCCACCGGCGCTTTCCACCCCTGGTGTTGGAACAGCACGATGGCATGGGCGCCGGATTGCTTCAGGTCAAAGCGGATGCGGGTGCCAATCCATTCCTCGGGCCCATCGGTGACCTGCCACAGCACGTGTTGGGCGGGCACGGCCTCCAGCACCCGCATGTCAAAGCCCCCGATTTCCACGCCAGCGGCGCTGAAGCGGAAGGCGATGGAGCCGCCCTTCTGGCCCTCGCCTTGCGTGTTGCGCGTCCACCAGGCCGCCAAGCCCGCGCGGGTGGTCAGGGCCTCATAGACCTGGCCCACCGACGATTTGATTCCGACTCTGTGCAGGATATCCACCATGACGTTCTCCTTGGTAGTGATTGCAGTGATTGGGTGCTGGAAATTATATGCAAGTAAATACTTGCATGTCAAATAGCCCGATTTTTTGCACCCGCCGCCGCCCCTCAAACACATGCGAACATTGCTATCGCCAAACGAGTTGGGCTATAAATCACCATCGCAGGGAATGCGGATGGGATCAGTACCATGAAGTGGACGCGTTGGCAGCATCTATGTCTCGCCTGGTTGCTGGCGGGGATGGCCCACGCAACACCGCCTCTGCGCGTTGGCATACTGGACGACCCGGCAGATGCCGTCAGTGCGGGCAGCAAGGCCGTGGTGGAGGCGGCCTATAAAAAAATCCAGGTTCCCGTGGAGTTCGTCAGATACCCATCCCGGCGCCTGTTGAAGACACTGCTGGACGGTGAGATAGACGCCAACCTGCAACGCGTCGCGGCGCTCGCGGCTGAGCAGCCCTCCCTGGTGCGGGTCGATACGCCCATCAACACCATCGAAGTCCGCGTGTACAGCCTCGCTGCAGCGCCCAGGGTGCGGGACTGGAGCGACCTGAACGGCCGGCGCGTGGCATTTGTCCGCGGCGTGCTGGTCATTGAACGCAATTTGCCCCCAGGTGCCGTGCGCGTGGAAGTCGGCTCCGACGCCGACCTGCTGCGCATGCTTCCCAGGGATATGGCCGATATCGGCGTCGTTGCGGAGCCGGCGCGCAACACGCTCAATGGCATTGCGCTCCCCGCCACGGTACAGCGGCAGGACAAAGTGCTGGAGGAAGTCCCGCTCTACCACTACCTGCATGGACGGCACGCCGAGCTGGCCGTTCGGCTCGACACCGCCCTACGGGCCATGCAGGCCAGCGGTGAAGCGGACGCCCTGCGGCGCAAGGCCTTGAAAGAGTTCTACGACAAGCTCCCCTCCGCTTCCCGCTGAGGGGCCTGGACAACTCCCTCGCGGCTCCAAACACAGATGCAAAACGCCCCTTGGATAAGCACACTGTGCCTTGCCACCATTTTGCTGACCGGTTGCTCCGCCCAGGCCTGGTACGAGGGCCTGCGGCAGAGCGCAGGGAACGAATGCAACCGGCAACCCCCGGGGGCGGCGGAGGAATGCCGTGCACGCGTGAACCAGGAAAAGTACGACGCCTATGAAAAGGAACGCGCTGCCCAGAAGCCCTGACGCGTGCGGTGCCGGCCACGGCCCGCTCGGTGTATAACCGAGTCCCCTGCGGGGCTGTGCGCGCGCTGCGGCGACTGCAACCAGCCCCCAACCACCCCACACACCGGCCCGCACCACGATGCGCGGCCACACCAAGGAAGATCCGACATGGGCGCGCAATGGAAAGCAAAAGGCAAGGCACAGGTCGCTGACGCACGCGGCAAGCTGTTTACCAAACTGGTCAAGGAAATCACGGTGGCCGCGCGTGGCGGTGCCGACCCGGCATCGAACGCCAAGCTGCGCCTGGTGGTGGAGCAGGCCCGCAAGGTCTCCATGCCCAAGGACACGCTGGAGCGCGCCATCAAGAAGGGCTCTGGCACCGGCTCCGAAGCCGTGAACTACGAAAACGTGATGTACGAGGGCTTTGCGCCACACCGCGTGGCGGTGATGGTGGAATGCCTGACCGACAACGTAAACCGCACCGCCCCCGAAATGCGCGTGCTGTTCCGCAAGGGCCAGCTTGGCACCTCGGGCTCGGTGGCCTGGGACTTTGACCACCTGGGCATGATCGAGGCCGAACCGGCCGCCGCCGGCAACGATCCCGAGATGGCCGCGATCGAAGCCGGTGCGCAAGACTTCGAACCCGCCGACGAGAACGGTGTCACGCTGTTCCTGACCGATCCGACCGATCTGGACCTGGTGAGCCGCGCGCTGCCCAGCCACGGATTTACCGTGCTCACGGCCAAGCTGGGCTACAAGCCCAAGAACCCGATCGATCCGGCCACGCTGTCTGCCGAACAGCTGGAAGAGGTGGAAGCCTTCCTTGCCGCCATCGACAACAACGACGACGTGCAAAACGTCTACGTGGGTCTGGCCGGCTAGCAGCCCTGCCACCGCGCCATGTCCACCCAGGGCTTTGCACTGTTCGCCACACCGCTGGGACATTGCGGCATTGCCTGGGGTGAACGCGGACTGACCGGGGTGTACCTGCCCGAAAAGGACGAGGCGGCCATGCGCGCACGCATGGCCGGGCGATTTCCCCGCTGCAACGAAAGCACGCCACCGCCCGGCGTGCAGCAGGCCATCCACGATGTGGTGGCGTTGCTCAACGGCACACCGCCGGAGCCTGCCGACCTGACGCACCTGGTACTGGACATGGAAGGCGTGCCGCCGTTCCACCAACGCGTCTATGCACTGGCGCGCCAGATTCCACCGGGCGAAACCCTGACCTATGGCGAGGTGGCCCACCTGCTGGGCGACCCCGGTGCGGCCCGCGCCGTGGGGCAGGCACTGGGTGCCAACCCGTTTGCCCCGGTGGTGCCCTGCCACCGCGTGCTGGCCGCCAACGGGCGCTCGGGTGGCTTCTCCGCCCCCGGCGGCGTTGACACCAAGCTGCGCATGCTGCTGATCGAACGTGCCCGCTTCAACGGGCCGGGGCTGTTTGACGCTGGACCCGACGGGCCGATTTAGGGCAACGCTATACAAGCATCTCCGTTCGGACTGAGCCTGTCGAAGTCTTCTACAAGTCGTTGATTTGCAAGAGCTGCGTTTCGACAAGCTCAACGCGAACGGACTTGTCCAGCATTGCCCTAACGCACCGAGCGGTACACCGCCGCGCGCTGGCGTTTGCTCAACACCAGTTGCCACAACTGGCCCTGGCGCGCCCGGAAGAAGCCGGCGCTGCACATCAGGTAGTAATGCCACATGCACCAGAAGCGCTGGTCGTAGTGCCCCTGCAGGCGTGGCCAGGCGCGGTTGAATTTTTCACTCCAGGCCATCAGCGTGCGGTCGTAGTCGGGGCCGAAGTTGTGCCAGTCTTCCAGCAGAAAACGCGGCTCCAGCGCGCTGCCGAGTTCACGCACCGACGGCAGCCGGCCATTGGGAAAGATGTAGCGGTCTATCCACGGGTCGGTCGCCCCCCGGGGGGCAGAGGTGCCTATGGTGTGCAGCAGGAACAGGCCGTCGTCCTTCAGGGCATCGAAGGCCGCCGCAAAGTAGGCCGGGTAGTTCTTCGGGCCCACATGTTCAAACATGCCTATGGACACCAGCTTGTCGTAGCGCTCACGGATGTCGCGGTAGTCCATCAGCACAATCTCGACCGGCAAGCCGGCGCAGCGTGCCTGCGCCAAACCCTGCTGTTCACGCGAGACCGTGATGCCAGTGACCCGCACGCCGTAGTGCTGCGCCGCATGTCGGGCCAGGCCGCCCCAGCCGCAGCCGATTTCCAGCAGGTGTTCTCCGGGCCGCAGCTCCAGCTTGCGGCAGACCAGGTCGAGCTTGGCCTGCTGCGCCTGCTCCAGGTCGGTGGCCTGGGGCCAGTAGGCGCAGGAGTAGGTCATGCTGCTGTCGAGCATGGCCTCGAAGATGTCGTTGCCTATGTCGTAATGCCGCTCACCCACCTGAAAGGCACGGCGCGTGGACTGCAGGTTGAACAGCGCATGGCGCAACCGGTTGGCCCACAGGCGCATGCGCGCCCAGCCTGCCATACCGGTGTCTACATCGACCTGCATCAGCCGGGCGAACAGCATGTCCAGCCGCGCACAGGCCCACCAGCCGTCCATGTAGGCCTCGCCAAAGCCCAGTGAACCCTGCAGCAGGATGCGGCGGTACAGGCGCGCGTCGTAAACCTGGATGTCCCAGGGCTGCACTCCGTTGAAGGCCACACCCGCCCGGGCCACCAATGCAGCCAGCACCGCCGGCGGCGCACCCTGGAACGTGCCCGGCACCACCTCGCCCCCCCACAAGAACTCGATCTTCACGTGATCCCCCCACAGGACAGGCTTCCAATTTAGTCATGCGGTGGGGCGGGGTCAATCCCCATACCCGCCGTGCTAGGGTGAAAGCGGTGCCACCAGGTCGCGCCGGCGCTGGATGCGTTGCGCTGCAGCCGTGTCACCTGCGGCCTGGGCACGCTGCAGTTGCACACCCAGCCAAGCCAGCAGCGGCCGGCGCCAGCCCTGGGCCGAAGCGGTGTCCACGGCCACGTCTACCTCTTGCGGCGCCAGGCGATGGGCCTGCAAGCGTGCGGCGGCGGCCACCAGGCGGGCCAGCGGGTCTTCCATCGCGGGCAACCCACTGGCGCCCTGCCCGGGCGCCTGCACCACGGCCCGGTGCTGCCCCGGCAGCAGCGCGGCGTCCAGCCCGCTCCAGTCGCCTTCCAGGTAGGCGGCGTAGGCACGCTCGCGCGGCCCGGCGTCCTGTGCGCGTGCCTGGTAGTCCGGGCAGTGGTCCCACTCCAGGCTGGCCGCATGCACGGCGCAGCGCGCCAGCTCGGCACGCGCGGCCAGGTCGGTGCGGCCGGTGCGGGCGATCTCGCTGCGGGCGCGGGCCCATTCCACATCGGCCAGGCGCGTGTTGCCGTCCAGGTAGGCCGAGGTGTAGCCCTGGAGCGCGGCAAAGGCGTTGGCCTGCCAGTCGGGTGGCGGCGGCGCGCTGGCGCAAGCGGCCAGCAGCAACGCGCCGAATGCTGTAGCCCAAAGCTTCATGGCAGTTTGAGCTCCGTGTCACGCGCAAACGGCCATTTGCGGTTGATCTCGTCGACCAACTGGCTGACCTTGCGCAGGCTGATCTCCACCTGGGCACGCAGCGCCCCCAGATCGGCCGTGGCCACGCGCGCATTGGCGCCTACGGCCTGGGCCTCGACCAGCACGGCGTCCACCTTCTGCAGGCTGGTGCGGGCTTCGGTCAACATGGCCGTCAGTTGCGCGACGGCGGCCTGGGTGCCGTCGAACACACCGCCCTGGCCGTTGAGGCGCTGGTCGGTGCGCGCCAGCAAGGCATTGGTGCGGTCCAGCGTGGCGATGATTTTTTTGGCGTTGTCCTCGCTGCCGAGCAGGCCGGTGAGCATGCCGTAGCGCCCGCTCAGGCGTTCGGTCACCGCGTTCAGGTGCGTCAGCGAATTGTTGAGGCTGGAGTCGGGGCCGGTCATGGCGTCCAGGTTTTCCAGCAACGCACGGGCCGAGGCCACGAGGCGCGGGATTTCGGCGCTGGTATCGCCCTGTAGCACGGTGCGTTCGGCGTCGGGTGGAAGCGGCGGGTCGGTCAGCACGCCGCTGAAGGCGCGGATGCGGGTTTCGCCGACCAGGCCGCGCTCCATCGTGAAGATGCTGCTGGTGCGCAGCCAGTGTGCGTCCTTGTGCGCGACATCGACCACGATGCGTACCTTGCCGTTGGGCGCCAATGCGATGCGCTGCACCCGGCCGATCGGGAAACCGGAAAACGTCATGTCCATGCCCACCGCCACGCCTTCGGAGTCTTCGGCCAACAGCACCAGTTGCTGTGTGCTGTCGAACACGCCACGCGCATACATCAGGTAAGCCGCAAAGGCACAGGCCAGCAAAGCCACCCCCACCAGCAGCAGCGTGGCACGACGCTCCACCTGCGCCAGGGGCGCGGGGGGCGCGGGGGGCGGGGTGTCGGGAGGAGTGGGTTCCATGGTTTACACGTATTTGACGACCAGCGAAGCGGCTTCTATGCCCAGCAGCACTAAAAACAGCCGCACCGCGCCCGCCTGCATGGCGGAGCCTGCAGTGCGGTCGCGCGCGGCTTCCAGGCTGGTGGCCAGAGGCACCAGGGCAACCGCCAGGCTGAACAGCACGGATTTGGCCGCGAAGCCCAGCGCCACCGACAGGTCGAACACCTGGCCCACCGTGCGCGTGTAACCCGCCAGCCCCCACAGCGTGAAGCCGTGCACGCGCAGGTAGGCCAGTACCAGCGCCAGGGCACTGCTGACCAGGGTTAGCGCCAGCACCGTAAATGTGAGGGCGATAGCGCGCGGCACCAGCACCTCTTGCCACTGTGCCAAGCTGGATGCCAGCCCGGCGTCGCCAGCGGCATTGCTTCCCAGAATCAAGCCCGCGCGCAGGGCCACAAACAGGGCCGCCGACAGCGGAATCAGCTCAATCACCAGCACGCGCACCACCATCTGCAGCGCCAGGTGCGACAGCCCGTAGCTCTGCGCCGTGACCACCACGATATGGATAAGCACCAGGCTCAGCAGGGCCGCCAGCGCAGTAAAGCCGGGCAGCACCTGCCAGGTGCTGTGGTAGATGTGGCGGGACAGGTGGGTGCGGTGGGTACCGCGGTAGGTGGCGGGTGTCAGCGCAAGCACCAACACTAGGGCCGAAAAGCGCAGCAGATGCCACCCGCTGGCCAGCCCCCGCAGCAAGGCCCGGCCCCAGGCATGTGGAGCAAGGTGCAGCGGCGTGCTCGGGCTCATGCGCCGATGATAGCGGCCAATTTATTTCAACAGGGGCCCGGCAGATTTCACACACTGGGGCACCAATTGTCCCTACCATGGCGGGCATTCCCTGGAGACTCCATGCCTGTTATCACCAACATCGAAGACCTGCGCGTCCTGGCCCAAAAGCGCGTGCCCCGCATGTTTTACGACTACGCCGACTCGGGCTCGTGGACCGAAGGCACCTACCGCGCCAATTCCGAGGATTTCCAGAAGATCAAGCTGCGCCAGCGCGTGGCGGTAAACATGGAAAACCGCAGCACCGCAACCAAGATGGTGGGCATTGACGTGAAGATGCCGGTCAGCATCGCCCCCGTGGGCCTGACGGGCATGCAGCATGCCGACGGTGAAATCCATGCGGCACGCGCCGCGGAAAAGTTTGGCATTCCGTTCACCCTGTCCACCATGAGCATCTGCTCCATCGAGGACATTGCGCGCCACACGCAGGCGCCGTTCTGGTTCCAGCTCTACATGATGCGCGACCGCGCCGCCATGGTGAAGATGATCGAACGCGCCCGCGCCGCGCGCTGCAGCGCCCTGGTGCTGACGCTGGACCTGCAGGTGATAGGCCAGCGCCACAAAGACCTCAAGAACGGGCTCACGGCCCCGCCCCGGCCCACGCTGGCCAACATCCTCAACCTGATGACCAAGCCGCGCTGGTGTTTGGGCATGGCGTGCACGCGCCGCCACAGCTTTGGCAACCTGGTCGGCCATGTGGAGGCCGTGAGCGACATGAAATCCCTGGCCTCCTGGACCAATGAACAATTCGACCCGCGCCTGTCCTGGCCCGATGTGGCCTGGGTCAAGGAGCAATGGGGCGGCAAGCTCATCCTCAAGGGCATACAGGACGTGGAAGACGCCCGCCTGGCGGCACAAAGCGGCGCCGACGCCATCGTGGTCAGCAACCACGGCGGGCGCCAGCTCGACGGTGCCCCCAGCAGCATCAGCGCCCTGCCGGCCATCGTAGAGGCCGTGGGCGACCAAATCGAAGTGTGGATGGATGGTGGCATACGCAGCGGCCAGGACGTGCTCAAGGCCTGGGCCCTGGGCGCACGCGGCACGATGATAGGCCGCGCCATGGTCTACGGCCTGGGCGCCATGGGCGAGGCCGGCGTCACCAAGGCCTTGCAGATCATCCACAAGGAACTGGATGTGACCATGGCCTTTTGCGGTCACACCAACATCAACACCGTAGACAAAAGCATCCTGCTGCCCGGCAGCTACTGAGAGCCTGCTTACGGCCTATACGAGGCCACGCAAGTGCCTTTTCGGGATGGGCTGCTAGGCGCAAAACGCAGCCGGGCTGATGCCCGGCAAGGCTTGGCAACGCCGCAGACCGCCCGAAAAGGCATTTGCCCTGCGGGTTGATGCGAAATCGGGCGATTTGCCCACCAAACCCCTTGCATGGGCAGAAGCCCATGCCGCGTGGTCTTTGCGAGCAACTCATCCCGATTGCGCATCAACGTGGGCTCGTATAGGCCGTAAGCAGGCTCTGAGGCAATTTCGGCTTATCCTGTAATCCTCGTTGGCCGAGGAGAACCCGCATGAGCCACAACACACTACGTCGCATTGCCCTCAACACCGGGGGCGGCGACGCGCCCGGCCTCAACGCCGTCATCAGTTCGGTGGTCTGGGCCGCGGCCAACCGGGGCTGGGAATGCCTGGGCATACGCGACGGCTTCAACGGCATCCTCGAGCCCGCGCAGTACCCGCAGGGCGGCGTGGAACTGCTGACGCGGGACCGCGTGCGCGGCATCTCGCACCTGGGCGGCACCATCCTGGGCACCACCAACCGCGGCAACCCGCTGGCCTACCCGGTGCGGCAGGCCGATGGCTCGGTGCTGACGCTGGACCGCACGGACGAGCTGCTGGCCTATTTCCGGCACGAGCGCATCGACGCGCTGGTGTCAGTGGGCGGCGACGGCAGCCTGACGATTGCCGAAGCCCTGCACCAACGCGGCCTGCGCGTGATGGGAGTGCCCAAGACCATAGACAACGACCTGGACAAGACCTTCACCACCTTTGGCTTCGACACGGCGGTGGCCTTCGCCACCGAGTGCCTGGACCGGCTGCACAGCACGGCCGAGAGCCACCAGCGCATCATGGTCGTGGAGGTCATGGGCCGCTATGCGGGCTGGATTGCGCTGCACGCGGGCATTGCCGGCGGCGCGCACGCCATCCTGCTGCCCGAACTTCCCTACGACCTGGCCCCCGTGGCAGCCAAGGTGCGCGACCGCGACAGCCGCAGCCGCTCCTACACCCTGGTGGTGGTGGCTGAAGGCGCACAGCCACGCACCGGCCTGCAGGCGGGCACGCATGCGCTCAAGGCCGCCGCCGAGGCGGGCCATGCGGAGCGCCTGGGCGGCATTGGCGAGCAGGTGGCGGCCGAGCTGGCCCGCCTTACCGGCAAGGAGGCACGCACCGTGGTCCTGGGCCATCTGCTGCGCGGCGGCAGCCCCTCGGCCTTTGACCGCATTGCGGCCAAGCGCTTCGGCACGGCGGCCGTGCGCGGGCTGGAACAGGGGTTATCGGGCGTGATGGTGTCGCTGGCGCATCCCAACGTGGTCTATGTGCCACTGTCCGAAGTGGCCGGTCGCATGAAAGCTGTGCCGCCTGACAGCGACACGCTGCAGACGGCGCGTGACCTGGAAATCTGCCTCGGCGAATGAGGCCGACCGACACGCACCCTGGCGCAAAACTCCGCTATAAATTGGGAGGTTGCAAAAAAATAAGGTGAGGTAAGCCATGACAGTCAAAAGGCTCTGGTACCTGTGCGCTGGCTGGCTGCTGGCGACGGCAGCGCATGCGGCGCAGCCGCTGCAGATCGGCGTTCGGGACGACCCGGCCGACACCGTGAATCTGAGCAGCAGGGCCGTGCTTGAACGTGCCTACAAGAAAATCAAGGTTCCGGTCGCGTTCGTGCCCTATCCTTCGCGGCGTCTGCTGCGCCTGCTGGTGGAGGGAGAAATCGACGGCAATCTGCAGCGCATTGGCGCCGTGGCCGCTGAACAGCCTGGCTTGGTGCAGGTGGAGACGCCGGTCAATACCGTTACCGTCCGCATCTATGCCCCTGCAGCCCAGGCCCAGGTACGCACCTGGCAAGACCTGAGCGGACTGCGCACAGTCTATATGCGGGGTGTGCTGGTCATTGAACGCAACCTCCCGGCCACCGCCCAGCGCGTGGAAGTCGGCAGCGAAGCCGAGCTCTACCGTTTGGTTGCGCGCGGTCTGGCCGATGTGGCTGTGGCAGCGGAGCCTGCGCAAAGTGTCGCCAACTACTATGCGAAAGCCGCGAAGCTGAGCCGCCAGGACACGGTGCTGGAAGAAATGCCGCTTTACCACTACCTGCACGGCAGACACGCCGAACTCGCCCCGCGACTCAATGCCGTATTACGTGCCATGCAAGCCAGCGGTGAGGCGGATGCCTTGCGGCGCAAGGCACTCAAAGAGTTCGACGACCAACAAACCAGCGCCGCTGCGCCATGAGCGCCCGGTACCCAGCCGCAGCTGCACTGGTAGTCAGCGCTGCCCCTGCGGCTTGGCCGGTACGGTCTTCAGGTAGGCATAGACCGCCTGCGCATCGGTGTCGTTGAGTTCGCGTAGCGAGCCAAAGGGCATCACCTTGATGGCACTGCCGTCCGGCCGCTTGCCGCTGCGCAACATCGCCACAAAGGCCTGTGCATCGGGATACGTGGGCATCACGCTGCCGGCGCCCGGTGTCAGATTGGCCGCTGGGGGCCAATCGGGCGGTCCGCCGGGAATCTTGCCGCCGGACAGGCCATCGCCGTGGCAGCCTATGCACATGTTGGCAACATAGGCCCCATGCTGCGCCGTGATGCCTGCGGCCACCGCCATGGCCGGCGGTTTGCTGTGGTCAATCTTCTCGGCCGCGTCCTGGATCTTGCCAAAGCCATACAGCACCACCGCCGGTAGCGGCAACTCCATGACGCGCCCATCGCCTTGCAGCTGCGGCAGGCTGCGCACATAGGCCACCACGGCGGCCACATCGGTATCCACCCACTGGTTGTAGTCTTCGCTGGGCATGATGAACACCGGCTGACCCGAGGGTTTGACGCCATGGCGTATCAGGCGTACCCAGTCCTGGGGCTGGTAGGCCACCGTCACGCCGCCCAACGTGATGTTGGGGCCGGCGATGTGCGTGCCCTTGCCGTCGTTGGCAAACTCGCGTCCGCCGCCATTGGCACCATGGCACTCGGCACAGCCGCGCGACTGGAACAGGTAACGCCCCCGCTCCAGCGAAGTGGTGTCGGTGGCATAGGGAATGGCCTGCACGGCCACGTCCACCTGCCGGATACGCTTGGCCTGCGCCAGCTTTTGTCCGGTCACCACCAGACCACCCAGCGCCAGAACCAGCACGCCGACCCCACCGCCCACCCACTTGATCCATGGTTTCATCGCAGCCTCCCTGTAAGACAGCGCATGCTAGGCCTGTTGGGGCAATAGCACAAGGTCTTGCTATCCTTTCGCCATGTCAGAGCCTGTTCGTCCACCCTTGCGCCGCATCGCCCACCTGGACATGGATGCGTTCTATGCGTCGGTGGAGCTGCTGCGCTACCCGCAGCTCAAGGGATTGCCGGTAGTGATTGGCGGCGGGCGCCGCGCCCTGGACGATGCGCTGCGCGACGAGTACGCCGAACTACCGTTGCACGAAATTCCGGTGGCGGCCTTCCCGCTGCTGAGGGACTACACCGGGCGCGGCGTCATCACCACCGCCACGTATGCGGCGCGCCAGTTTGGTGTGGGGTCCGCCATGGGCATGATGAAGGCAGCCAGGCTGTGCCCACAGGCGATTCTGCTGCCGGTAGACTTTGCGCAGTATCGCCATTACTCGCAGCGCTTCAAGGCCATCATCACCGAGATCGCCCCGCTGATGGAGAACCGTGGTGTGGACGAGGTCTACATCGATTTCACCGACGTGCCCGGCGGCCAGCGCGAGGGCGGGCGCGTGCTGGCGCGGCTGATCCAGAAAGCGATTTTTGACGACACGGGCCTGACCTGCTCGGTGGGCGTGGCGCCCAACAAACTGCTGGCCAAAATGGCCAGCGAGTTCAACAAGCCCAACGGCATTGCCATCGTCCACGAAGAGGATCTGGAAACCATGGTCTGGCCGCTGGCCTGCCGCAAGATCAACGGCATAGGCCCCAAGGCCGACGCCAAGCTCAAGAGCCACGGCATAGAAACCATAGGCCAACTCGCCACCAAGGATTTGCAGTGGCTGATGGACACCTTCGGTCAGCGCACCGGCGCCTGGATGCACGAAGCATCCCACGGCCGCGACGACCGCCCCGTCGTACTGGAAAGCGAACCGGTCAGCATCAGCCGCGAAACCTCGTTCGAGCGCGACCTGCACGCCGTGCGCGACAAGGCCGAGCTGGGTGCCATCTTCACGCGCCTGTGCGAGCAACTGGCCGACGACCTGCAGCGCAAGGGTTATGTGGGCAAGACCATTGGCATCAAGATCAAGTACGAAGATTTCACCGCCGTCACACGCGACATCACCATCGAGCGGCACATTGCCGATGCCAAAGAGATACGCCGTGTGGCAGGCCTGTGCCTGAAACGCGCACCGTTGCAGAAAAAGCTGCGCCTGCTGGGCGTGCGCATGGGGGCACTGCTGAGTGCCGAAGAAGCCTTGAATTACAAGCCAAACAGGGCTGCAGCCACTGTGAATAGTGCGCAAGCAGCTATGAAATTGGAAGCAGAAGATCACACCAGCGGCCAGCTTTTTTAGGCCCGACACGCCAAACTTTTGATAGCTAAAGCGTGCCCGGCTGGGTTGTGCCCGGCGTGTAGATGCGGGCGCTGTTGCGCCCCTGGGCCTTGGCCTGGTAGAGGGCCTCGTCGGCCTGCTTGAGCAATTGCGTGCTGGCGTTGCCCTCGCCCAGAAAAATGGCGATGCCGATGCTGGTGGTCACGGTGTGCTGCACCTCGCCCAGCGCAATGGGCTCCCGCAAGGCAGCCAGCACCTTGTCGGCCAGCGTACTCACCAGGGCCGTTGCCTCGTCCAGTTGTTCGCCCAATTGCTGGATCACCAGCACAAACTCGTCGCCGCCGAGGCGTGCCACGGTGTCGGTATGGCGCACGCACTGGCGCAGGCGTGCCGCCACCTGCCGCAGCAGTTCGTCGCCCATGTCGTGGCCCAGGGTGTCGTTGACCCACTTGAAGCGGTCCAGGTCCAGGAACATCACCGCACCGGGTTGGCGGCTGCGTGCGCTGGCATGCTGGGCCTGGGCCAGGCGGTCCATCAACAGGCGCCGGTTGGGCAGATGGGTCAGGGCGTCATGGAAGGCGTATTCGGCAATCTGTGCCTCGGCGGCCTTGCGCTCGGTGATGTCCAGATAGGTGCCCATGATGCGCAGGGGCTCGCCCTGCGGCCCACGGTGGGTGACCTTGCCGCGGCTGTGCAGCCAGACCCAGTGCCCGTCCTTGTGCTGCACACGGTACTCCAGCACCATGGCCTCTGGAACTTGCCCCTGCATGTAGGCGGCACGTAACTGCTGCGCGGCAGCCCGGTCCTCGGGATGGACTTTTTCAGACCATTGCAGCAAGGAATCCGTCGGCTCGTTAGGGCCGCTGCCCACCATTTCGCGGGCCCGGGCATTGACCCAGCGCTGGCCGGTGACCAGGTCCGCATCCCACAGGCCCAGATCGGCACCGCCCAGTGCCAGCTCCAGGCGCTGGGCCTGCTCGCGGGCCTCCTGCTCGCGCAGGCGGGTCAGTTCCATCACGGCCTTTTGCTGGCGCTGCAGCAGGAACACACCCACCACCACCCCGACCGCCGCCAGTACATAGCCCAGCCCGTACACCCACACCAGCTGCCACCACGATGCCAGGATGGCCGGCATTCCTCGGCTCACGGCCACCAACAACGGCTGGCTCATGTGCAACTCTGCGGGCCGCACCGTGCGGTAGGCTACCAGGCGCCGGTCGCCGGTCAACGGCACCACACCACTGAACAGGCTTTCCGTCTTGCCAGACGCCATGTGCTGGCTGAAGTACGAGCCCGGAACGGCCAGGTTGACGCCCTCGATCGTCGCATTGGCCGGCAAGGTCAGCAAGGCCTTGCCGCTGCCATGGATCAGGGTGGCACGCATGTCATCGGTGTACAGCACCGAGTGCAGCAGCACGCTGAAGTAGGCCGGGTCCAGCGTCGCGGTAATGATGCCGGCGAACTGCTTTTTGCTGTCCTGCCGGGTTTTGACCAGATTCAGCGAGTAGACATTGAACGTGGTCTTGAACGGCTCGGACACCACCAGTGCATCTGGCTCGCCGCCCTCCTTCGCAGCCACGAAGTAGGTGCGCTGGCTGACGTCAAAACCGATGGCCTCTTCGCGATTGGAGGCCAGCACCTGGCCCTGGCTGTCGGTAATCAGCATGGTGCGCACGCCAGGCATGGCATCGCTGAGGGCGCGCAGGCGCGACGAGCTGTCCCTGCGGAAGCGGCCGGCATCGGCCGGGGCCGTGACGCCTTCCTGGCGCACGCTCAGCAGGGCCGCGTTCATGGCCTGCAACTGTTGGGTCAGGTTGGCATCAATGATCCGTATCTGGTGCAGCAGACGCTCACTTTCACGCGCCATCGTGGTCTGGTAATCGCTGTACAACACCGCGACCAAGGCGCCACCCAACAGCAGCAGGGTGGAAGCCACCAGAAACCACAGCTTGCGCTGCTGGGAGACAAATGTCGACGTGAGTTGTGGCATGAACGGATCAAGTCCAACAGTAATTCCGATGTCCCCTGGGCGGTACACATTCTGGGGTGTCTCTCGCTTGCGACGATTCTGGCACAAGGGATTGCCGCCCATCAGCAATTGCCCTGTTGCGGACTTTCAATTGACTTATATCAATGTGATACCCAAAATGTGCCGTCAAAATTACCGCCACATATACTTGTACGGCCTTCGTTCGGGACTCACCCCAGCCATCGGAAAGACAGGGAGCACGCCATGCGCATGAATTTGCCGGTCACCCAGCGGGAATTCGACTATCCAGGGCAGAACATGCTGGTGTCCACCACCGACACCAAGGGCATCATCACCCACTGCAACCGGGCGTTCGTCGCGGTCAGTGGCTATTCCTACGAAGAACTGATAGGCCAGAACCACAATCTCATCCGGCACCCGGACATGCCCGCCATCGCCTTCAAGGACCTGTGGAGCACCGTGGGGCGTGGGCACCAATGGACGGGCACCGTCAAAAACCGCCGCAAGAATGGCGACCACTACTGGGTGGAGGCCAATGTGGTGCCCATCATGGAAAACGGCAAGCCCATAGGCTACATGTCCGTGCGGATCAAACCCAGCCGGGCCCAGATTGAGGGAGCGGACGCGCTCTACAAGCAGATCAACGCTGCCCAGGACCTGTCAGCCCTGCCCTTCTATCTGAAGGGTGGTGTAGTCCGCTACAAAGGCCTGCGCGGCCTTTCCGCCACGGTGCAACAGATGACCCTCACGGCGCGCATGGGCATGGCGCTGGGCATCATGGTCCTCTTGGGCATGGTGCCGTCCTTCCTCGATGTGCAGGGCATGGCCGGCTTGGCTGTGCAATTTGGCATGTTGCTGCTGGGAGCCGGCATCGTGATGACCTGGTTCCACAAACGCTTTGCCGGGGGCATTGGCGTGGCCTCGAAGTTTGCCGATGACCTGGCCGGCTGCAATCTCACCACCCCGGTGGACCTGAGCTTCCCGCCCCCCATGGGGACGCTGATTCGCAGCCTCAAGCAAATCCAGGTCAACCTGCAGGCCGTGGTCGGTGACGTGCGCGGTGAAATCGAAAGCTTCAGCAAATCCGCCGCGGAAATCGCATCCGGCAGTCTGGACCTCTCGGCCCGCACCGAATCCCAGGCCAGCAGCCTGGAAGAAACCGCAGCCTCCATGGAGCAGCTGTCCGGAACCGTCAAGCACACCGCCGACACCGCGATCCAGGTCTCACAACAGGGCCACCACAGTGCCGGCATTGCCAGTGAGGGCGGCGCGGCGGTGCACAAGGTCGAGCAGATCATGCAGACCATTGACGCCTCCTCCACCAAGGTGCGCGACATCATCGGCGTGATCGAAGGCATTGCGTTCCAGACCAACATCCTGGCCCTGAACGCAGCGGTCGAGGCGGCCCGCGCTGGCGAGCAGGGCCGTGGCTTTGCCGTTGTGGCGACCGAAGTGCGTGCACTGGCCCAGCGCAGCGCCGTGGCGGCCAAGGAAATTCGCGAACTCATCGCCAATTCCACCGAACAGATTTCCGAAGGCACGGTGCAGATGAAAGCGGCGGCGGCCACCATCGACAAGGTGGTGGAGTCGGTGCAGCAGGTGGGACAACTCATTGAAGTCATCACCAATGCCACCAAGGAACAGGCCACCGGCATCGCCCAGGTCAACGAAGCGGTCACCCAGCTCGACACGGTGACCCAGCAGAATGCCGCGCTGGTGGAAGAGTCCGCCGCCGCGTCCGACGGCCTCAACAACAGCGCGGTGATGCTGGGGCGGGTCGCGCAAGTGTTTCGGTTGCCGTAAAACCGGCGTGGGAACTGCGCTGGCAGCTCCCAAATGCATAGCAACTACTGCCGCGCGGTACGCGTATTGCCCGGCAAGGTCTGCGGGTGGCTGGTGCGAAACGGGTTGATGTCCAGCCCGCCGCGGCGCGTGTAGCGCGCATAGACCGTGAGCTTGGTCGGTTTGCAGCGCGTCCAGAGGTCCATGAAGATGCGCTCCACACACTGCTCGTGGAACTCGTTGTGGTTGCGAAAGCTCACCAGGTACTGCAGCAGCCCTTCCTGGTTGATCGGTAGGCCGGTGTAGCTGATCTGCACACTGCCCCAGTCGGGCTGGCCCGTCACCAGGCAGTTGCTTTTGAGCAGGTTGCTGACCAGCACTTCGCTGACCAAGGTATCGCTGCCTTCTCCGGTTTCCAGGGTCAGAAGCTCGGGCGCAGGCTGGTAACGCGTGCATTCCACATCGAGGCGGTCCAGGTTCAGGCCGTCGAGTTCAAACACCGGCTCGCGGTCGAACAGCTCGGGGGCGATCAGCTTCACGCCCACCGACGACTGCACCGGCCCGCCGCGCCACACGGCTTCGGAAATGTCAGCGCGCAGGCGGGCCTGCACCTCGGCAAAGTCGGCAAAGCGGGTGTTGTTGAAACTGTTGAGGTAGAGCTTGAATGACTTGCTCTCGACGATGTGGGTGGATTCGCAGGGCACCGTGAAATGCGCAAGCGCTACCTGCGGCTTGCCGCGGGGGTTGAGCCAGCTCAGCTCGAACGCGGTCCACATATCGGCGCCAAAGAACGGTGCCGCGCCGGTCACGCCAATCTCGGCGCGTTTGCCCGCGCGCGGGATGGGAAACAGCAGCGAGGCGTCGTACTGGTCGACATAGGCGGAGGCCTTGCCGAGCTGGGACTGTTCGGGAGTGTTCATGGTGCGGCTCGCAAAAGATCAATGGCTTATCAACGAATGGAGGCAGCCTGGAAATGCGGCAGCAGGGCCGACAGGATTTGGCGCACCGGCTCGGGCGGCAGGTCGTGGCCCATGCCCTCGATACCAACCAGCTTGGCGCCAGGGATGCGTTTGGCCGTGTCTTCACCGCAGGGGTAAGGCACCAGCGGGTCGGCCTTGCCGTGCAGGACCAGCGTGGGGCTGGTGATGCGCGCAAGCTGCGCTGCGCGCGTGATGTCGGAGACAATGGCCATCATCTGGCGCAGCGTGCCCACCGGGTGAAAACTGCGCTGCATGGCTGCGGCGACGCGGGTGCGCAGCTCGGCCTCGGGCGTGGGGTAGGCCGGGCTGCCGATGGCCTGGAACAGGCCCACGCTGTGCTCCAGCACCGCGCCGAAGCTGCGTTCACTGGGCCGGCTGAGCATGGCGCGCATGACTTCACGCTTGGCCTGCGGCAGACCCCGCGCACCGCTGGTGCTCATGATGCTGGTCAGGCTCAGCGTGCGCTGCGGCGCGGCAATGGCCACGCGCTGGGCAATCATGCCGCCCATGCTGACGCCCACCACGTGGGCCTTGTCAATCTTCAGGGCGTCCAGCACGCCCAGCGTATCGGCACACATATCGCCCAGGGTGTAGGGCGTGTGCGGCAGCAAGCCCAGACGCAGCTTGAGCATGGACCACAGCATCTTGGGCCGGCCCAGCGCGTCGAAGTGGGTGGAGAGGCCTACATCGCGGTTGTCGAAGCGCACCACGCGGTAGCCTGCCGCCTCCAGGGCCTGCACCATCTGCGGCGGCCAGGCCACGAGCTGCATCCCTAAGCCCATGATGAGCAGCACTACGGGCTTGCGGGCGAACGACGCATCGGTTTGGGCGCTGTCCTCGACTTCGATTTCTATGCCATTTGCTCTGATTTTCATAGCTTTTTACGCAGTATTGATAATGGTTTGGGGCCAATTTGACCTAAAAATGCGGCCTGGATCACGCCAGCCGGCGGCGGAACACCAGACGCTCGGGGGTCGATTCTGCTGCGGTCCAGGCATAGCCTTCGAGATCAAAGGCGCGCAATTGTTCCGGGCCCACCAGGCGGTTTGTCACCGCATACCGCGCCATCAGCCCGCGCGCGCGCTTGGCCATGAAGCTGATGATCTTGTACTGCCCATTTTTGTACTCCTGGAACACGCACTCCACCACGCGCGCCTTGAGCACTTTGGTATCCACGGCCTTGAAGTACTCCTGCGAGGCGCAGTTCACCAGCACCGGGCTGACGTCGGCCTGCAGGCGGGTATTCAGGTAGTCGGCAATCTGCGTGCCCCAATACTGGTACAGGTCTTTGCCCTTGGCGGTGGCCAGGCGCGTGCCCATCTCCAGGCGGTAGGGCTGCATCAGGTCTAGCGGGCGCAACACGCCGTACAGGCCGCTCAATATGCACAGATGCTCCTGCGCCCAGGCCAGGTCGTCGGCAGCCAGCGTCTTGGCGTCCAGCCCGCCATAGACATCGCCGTCAAAGGCCAGCACGGCCTGACGGGCGTTTTTTTCGGTGGCACGACTGGACCAGACCTGGTAACGCGCCACATTCAGCGCAGAGAGCTTGTCGCTGAGCGACATCAGCGCTGCGATGTCTTGCGGGGAGTGGGTACGCAGCACGTCGATCAGCGCCTTGGACTGCTTGACGAACAGCGGTGCGGTGTGGGGCTGGTTGTCCAGCGGGGTATCGTAGTCGAGGGATTTGGCGGGAGACAGAACAAAAAGCATGGTGCATTATCTGGGAAGCGTCTCCCATTTTTTCCCTTCCCATGACCATGCCCCCACAGTTCAACTCCCTCGCCAGCGTCGCAGCGGACGCGGTGCAACTGCACTTCACCCGCCCCCCGTCCAATGCCTGGGCCATGGCGGCCACCCTGTGGGCCGGTCGCCCCACGCAGGCCCCTGCAGACGCCCTGGATATCCAATTCCACGCCACCTGGGACGGCGCACGGGCCCAACCCGCCGCACTGGCGCGCTACCAGGCCGTATGCGAATTACCCGCCGACGGCACCCTGCCACTGCTGTATGTGCACGCCATGGCCATGCCGCTGCACATGGCCATCCTGGCGCACCGGCGCTTTCCGATGCGCCTGCTGGGCCTAGTGCACCTGGCCAACCGCATTGAATCCCTGGCGCCGATTGCCGCCGACGCGGCCCTGTCCCTGGAGTGCCATATGGACGGCATCACCCCCACCGAGCGTGGCCAGACCTTCACCCTGCACACCACGGTGCGCGCCCAGGGCGTAGTGGTGTGGCGCGAGACCAGCACTTTTTTGTCGCCCCTTCCCGCGTCATCGCGCAGCAAGACCGGCAAGAAACCTGCATCCGACGGGGCAGAACCCGCCTGGGGTGCGCCCATCGCCACGTGGGCCGTGGCGGCCAACGCCGGGCGGCGCTTTGCCGGCCCTTCGGGCGACCGCAACCCCATCCACATGAGCGCCTTCACGGCCCGCCTGTTTGGCTACCCGCGCGCCATCGGCCATGGCATGTTCAGCGCGGCGCGCTGCCTGGCCCTGTTGCAACCGGGCCCGCACACGCCGGTGAAGCTGGATTTGCGCTTCAAACGCCCGCTGCTGCTGCCCGGCCAGGTGGCGCTGCTGACTGCCGCCGAAGGCACGGCCACCCGCTTTGTGCTGCGCGTGCAACCCAGCGGCGAGCCGCATATCGAGGGAACGCTGGCCCCTCTGGGCTGAGCCTGGTTCGGTCGCGGGTGTGCTGGCGTCGCACCAACGCAAAGCCCAACGCCTGTCTGGCTAAGGCAGAGGCAGATCCACCACAGCAGCGGTTGCTTTGCGCACCAACGGCAGCACCAGCAACAAGGTCGGGAAGGCCACCAGCCACGATAGGCCCCAGGAACCCAACCACAACGGCACAAAACCTGCCACCGGGCCGACACCGCGCAAGGTACTGACCAGCGAAACAATGCAGGTCATGAAGACAGACAGGAAGAATGGCATGACCACGCCCGCATATTTGGCGGGCAGTTTGGGCAGGCCAAAGACGCTGCGCGAGGGTGGGTTGCTGGGTTTCATATGGGCCAAAGCGTAGCATTTTCGGCCCCAGTGCGGTGCCCCGGTAAAATTGTCGGTTGCTCTCTGAAAAGTACCCCATGTCTGATACCGCATCTACCCCTCCCGCACAGCCCGGCCTGCAGTCCCTGTCCAAGTCGTTTGAGCCCGCCGCGCTCGAAGCCCATTGGGGCCCGGAGTGGGAAAAGCGCGGCTACGGCATCGCAGGCTACCGCGGCACCCAGTCCCCCAAGGCCGATGCACCCGCGTTTGCGATCCAGCTGCCGCCCCCCAACGTGACCGGCACACTGCACATGGGCCATGCGTTCAACCAGACCATCATGGACAGCCTCACGCGCTACCACCGCATGGCCGGCTTCAACACCGCCTGGGTGCCGGGCACGGACCACGCCGGCATTGCGACGCAGATCGTCGTGGAACGCCAGCTGCAAGACCAGAAAGTCAGCCGCCACGACCTGGGCCGCACCGAGTTCCTGAAGAAGGTTTGGGAATGGAAGGAAAAAAGCGGCAACACCATCACCACACAAATGCGCCGCATGGGCGACAGCGTGGACTGGAGCCGCGAGTACTTCACCATGGACGACAAGCTGTCCAAGACAGTGACCGAAACCTTTGTGCAGTTGTACGAGCAAGGTCTGATCTACCGCGGCAAACGCCTGGTCAACTGGGACCCGGTGCTGATGAGCGCGGTGAGCGACCTGGAAGTGGAAAGCACCGAGTCCGACGGCAAGATGCACTACATCTGCTACCCGTTTGCCGACGGCCCGCAACTGATTGACGGCGTGCTGCAAAAAGGCATGGCCATCGCAACGACACGCCCCGAGACCATGATGGCCGACGGCGCGCTGGCCGTGCACCCGGAAGACGAACGCTACCAGCACCTGGTCGGCAAGATGGTGGACCTGCCCTTGTGCGACCGCCGCATTCCCATCATTGCCGACGACTTTGTCGACCGCGAATTCGGCTCCGGCTGCGTCAAGATCACCGGTGCGCACGACTTCAACGACTACGCCTGCGCCCAGCGCCACGACCTGCCGCTGATCACCATCTTCACGCTGGACGCCAAGGTCAATGAAAACGGCCCCAAGCCCTACCAAGGCCTGGACCGTTTCGACGCGCGCAAGGCCGTGATCCGCGACCTGGAAACGCAAGGCCTGCTGCTGGAAATCAAACCGCACAAGCTGATGCTGCCGATCTGCGCGCGCACCGGCCAGGTGGTGGAGCCCATGCTCACCGACCAGTGGTTTGTTTCCATGACAAAACCAGGCCCAACCGGCACCAGCATTGCGCAAGTCGCTATCAATGCGGTAGCAAGCGGTGAGGTCAAGTTTGTGCCCGAAAACTGGGTCAACACCTACAACCAGTGGATGAACAACATCCAGGACTGGTGCATCAGCCGCCAACTCTGGTGGGGCCACCAGATTCCGGCCTGGTACGACGAAGACGGCAACGTGGTCGTTGCCCGCAACGAAGCCGAAGCCCAGGCCAAGGCGCCCGGCAAGACGCTGCGCCGCGACGAGGACGTGCTGGACACCTGGTACTCCTCTGCCCTTGTGCCTTTCAGCACCATGGGCTGGCCTGAGCAAACGCAGGACTACAACCTCTACCTACCCTCCAGCGTGCTGGTCACCGGCTACGACATCATCTTCTTCTGGGTCGCCCGGATGATCATGATGACCAAGCACTTCACCGGACGCGTGCCGTTCAAGCACGTCTACATCCACGGCCTGGTGAAAGACGCGCAGGGCAAGAAGATGAGCAAGTCCGAAGGCAATGTGCTGGACCCGGTGGACCTGATCGATGGCATTGCGCTGGAGCCGCTGCTGGACAAGCGCACCACCGGACTGCGCAAGCCCGAGACCGCGCCGCAGGTGCGCAAAAACACGCAAAAGGAATTCCCCGAAGGCATCCCCGCCTACGGTGCGGACGCACTGCGCTTCACTTTTGCCGCGCTCGCGTCTCTGGGCCGCAGCATCAACTTCGACAGCAAGCGCTGTGAGGGCTACCGCAACTTCTGCAACAAGCTGTGGAACGCCACGCGCTTTGTGCTGATGAACTGTGAAGGCCAGGACTGCGGCCTGCTGGAGCACACCAAGGAACAGTGCGCACCCGGCGGCGCTGCCCACGGCTACCTGCAGTTCAGCCAGGCCGACCGCTGGATCGTCTCGCTGCTGCAAAAGACCGAGGCCGAAGTGGCCAAGGGCTTTGCGGAATACCGCCTGGACAACGTGGCCAACACGATTTACGACTTTGTCTGGAACGAGTTCTGCGACTGGTACCTGGAAATCGCCAAGGTACAGATCCAGACCGGCAGCGAAGCCCAGAAGCGCGCCACACGCCGCACGCTGATCCGCACGCTGGAAGTCATCCTGCGACTGATCCACCCCATCACGCCCTTTATCTCGGAAGAGCTATGGCAGAAGGTGGCGCCTGTCGCAGGCAAGGAGGGCCCCTCCGTCTCTGTGGCGGCCTACCCTGTCAGCCAACCCGAACGCATTGACGAAGCTGCCATCGCCCATGTGGTCAAGCTCAAGGCCCTGGTGGACGCCTGCCGCAACCTGCGTGGCGAGATGAATGTCTCGCCGGCCACACGTTTGCCACTGTTTGTGGTGGCGCAAAGTGCTGCCGAAGGCGAATTCCTGCAATCCTCCGCTGCCGTGCTGCAGGCGCTGGCCAAGCTCAGCGAAGTGAAGCTCTTTGCCGACGAAGCCAGCTGGCAAGCCGCCGCGCAAGCCGCCCCCGTGGCCGTGGTGGGTGAGGCGCGCGTCTGCCTGCACATGGAGGTGGATGTGGCGGCCGAGAAGCTGCGTTTGGGCAAGGAAGTGGCGCGTCTGGAAGAGCAGATTGCGAAGGCGCAGGTCAAGCTGTCCAACGAGGCGTTTGTGGCGAAGGCACCAGCGGCGGTGCTGGAGCAGGAGCGCAAGCGCGTTACCGATTTTGCGGACACCTTGGAGAAGGTGCGGGGGCAGTTGGCTCGCTTGGGCTGATTTCTTTTTTTAGGTTTTTTCCCTGCGGGGCACCTCGGTTTCCCCACTCCCCCCAACCCCCTCGCCCCGCCGGGCGAGGGGGAGCCCAACAGCCGATTTGGTTACTTCGCGCCGGATAGCGGGCTACATGCATAGATTGCCACCGCTACTTCGCTCTACGGCCAGTAGAGACTGTTGGGGCTGCCTCTGAGAAATCTGTGCGGCACCGCTGGCGGCTGCGCCTGCCAGGGGCGAGTCAGAGATTGGCTGCTTACATCACATACCCCTACCCCGTTCGGGCTGAGCTTGTCGAAGCCCTGCCCCTTTGTCTCACCCCTGGCAGGCACAGCCGCCAGCCGTTCCGGGCCCACCCGGTAGATGTAGCTACGACCGCATGCTTTGGCCGTGGTGAGCAATAACGGTCGCAACCTATCCGAGTAATTCCGTAACCGGAGCGCAGAACCCAAATCGGCTGTTGGGCTCCCCCTCGACCGGCGGGGCGAGGGGGTTGGGGGGAGTGGGGAAACCGAGGTGCCCGCGCAGCAAACACCTGTGAGAAAAAAGACTACCGACGACGCATCACGTGGAAATATTCCTCTCCCACCGTGGTCTGCTCCAGCAACTCATTGCCGGTCTGCTTGGCAAAGGCCTGGAAATCGCGCACCGAGCCGGCGTCGGTGGCCACCACCTTGAGGGTTTGACCGCTGACCATCTCCGACAGGGCCTTTTTGGCCTTGAGGATAGGCAAGGGGCAATTCAGTCCGCGGGTGTCAATTTCTTTGTCGATCTGCATCTCAGTTCCTTGGAGGCCAGTCCATTGTAGAGGGCTCATGCCCGCTTGGGAAACTCCACAAACGACGGTGTGTACCCGCGTGACGTGAGCCAGTCTGCCAGCGCATAGCCGGTACCGGCGGGCCAGCACTTCACCGCCTCAGGCGCATACAGCCTGTAGTCCACCAATTCGGGCGACAACTTCACTTCACCATGGCAGACCGCATGGTAGGCAATGATGATCTGGTTCATGCGCTGAAAGTCGTAGACGCCGATCAGGTCGAGCGAGTCCGTGGCCAGCGAGGTTTCTTCTGCGATTTCGCGGGCAATCCCCTCCTGCGGCGTCTCGCCCGCTTCCATGAAGCCGGTGATCAGCGCATACATCTTGCCGGGCCAGGCCGCGTTGCGGGCCAGCAGGATCTGGCCGTCGTATTCGATCACTGCCGCCAATACCGGTGTCGGATTGTTCCAGTGGGTGTAGTCGCAGGCCAGGCAGCGCAGGCGCTGCTTGTCGCCCCCATCCTCGGCCTTGGTGATCAGCGCCAGCGGAGTGGCGCACTGGGGACAGAACTTGAAAGTACCGGACATACACACCTTTTGCTATGAATAGAGTAGCTGTCCGCGCACATTCCACGCGGCCCAGAGGCCAATTTCTTACCTATTACGCCGGAAACACACCGGTCGACAGGTAGCGGTCGCCACGGTCGCACACGACAAACACGATGGTGGCGTCCCGCTCGCGCGCGGCAATCTGCTGCGCCACCCAGCAGGCGCCGGCTGCCGAGATGCCGCCAAAAATGCCCTCTTCCCGCGCCAGGCGCCGGCACATGTCCTCTGCATCCGGCTGACTCACATAGACCAGCTCGTCAACATTGCTGGGGTCGTAGATCTTGGGCAGGTATTCCTGCGGCCATTTGCGGATGCCGGGAATGCGCGAGCCCTCGGACGGCTGTGCACCGATGATGCGGATGGCCGGGTTCTTTTCCTTGAGGAAGCGCGACACACCGGTGATGGTGCCAGTGGTGCCCATGGCGGACACAAAATGCGTGATCTGCCCTTTCGTCTGCTCCCAGATTTCGGGGCCGGTGGTCTCGTAGTGGATGCGCGGGTTGTCGGCATTGGCAAACTGGTCCAGTACGCGGCCCTTGCCTTCGCGCTGCATCTGGTCGGCCAAATCACGCGCGTATTCCATGCCACCGCTCTTGGGCGTGAGGATCAGCTCGGCGCCAAAAGCCTTCATGGTCTGGGCACGCTCGATGGACAGGTCCTCCGGCATGATCAGCACCATGCGGTAGCCCTTGATGGCCGCCGCCATCGCCAGCGCAATGCCGGTGTTGCCCGAGGTGGCCTCAATCAGCGTGTCGCCGGGTTGGATGTCACCGCGCTCCTGTGCGCGGCGGATCATGGACAACGCCGGCCGGTCTTTCACCGAGCCCGCGGGGTTGTTGCCTTCGAGCTTGCCCAGCACCACATTGTTGTGGGCCGTGTTGTGCGGTATGCCTATGCGCTGGAGAGCCACCAAGGGGGTTCTTCCAACGGCGTCTTCAATGGTGGGGTAGTTCATGCCCCTAAATGTGCCATAATTTCGGTCTTTCCTCATTCCAGCCCGGGTGGTGAAATTGGTAGACGCAGGGGACTCAAAATCCCCCGCCGCAAGGCGTGCCGGTTCGATTCCGGCCCCGGGCACCACGGACAAGGCCGATACGACATAGCGTCGTATCGGCCTTTTTCTTTTTCCCTCGAAAGCCCTGATGCGGATGGGCCTCCATCGGCCTCCCCGGGCATCCGGGGAGCACACGGGGGCATATAGCCCCCACCCTCTGTCAGACCGTGGGCAGTTTGTAGTCTTTGAACTGCTCACGCAACTTGTGCTTGAGCATCTTGCCGGTGGCACCCATGGGGATGGCGTCCACGAACACCACGTCATCCGGCGTCCACCACTTGGCAATCTTGCCTTCCAGGAAGGCCAGGACGTCCTGTTTGGTGACACTGGCATTCGGCGCTTTCACCACCAGCAACAGCGGGCGTTCATCCCATTTGGGGTGGAAGGCCGCAATACAGGCTGCCATCGCCACGCCGGGGCAACCCATGGCGGCGTTCTCGATGTCGATGGAACCGATCCACTCGCCACCGGACTTGATCACGTCCTTGCTGCGGTCGGTGATTTGCATGATGCCCTCCGGGCTGATCTTGGCCACGTCGCCAGTGGGGAACCAGCCGTTCACCAGGGGCGACTCGCCCTCTTGCTTGAAATAGGTACTAATGATCCAGTGGCCGCGTACCAGCAGGTCGCCGGCGGCTTGCCCGTCCCAGGGCAGCTCGGCGCCCTGCTCGTCGACGATTTTCATGTCCACACCAAAGAGGGAGCGGCCCTGCTTGGTCAGCAGATCCCAGCGCGCTTCCTGGTCCAGTGCGAGGTGCTGGTTCTTGAAGGTGCTGGTGGTGCCCAACGGGCTCATCTCGGTCATGCCCCAGCCCTGGATCACCTGCACACCGTAGGTCTGGTCAAAGTCCACGATCATGGAGCGCGGGCAGGCCGAGCCGCCAATGATGGTGCGCCGCATGGTGCTGAACTTCAGCGCGTTGCTGCGCATATGGCCCAGCAGACCCTGCCAGATGGTGGGCACACCGGCCGACAGGGTGACCTTCTCCTGCTCAAACAGCTCATACAGGCTCTTGCCGTCCAGGCCCGGACCGGGAAACACCAGCTTGGAGCCGGTCATGCAGGCCACGTAGGGCAGACCCCAAGCGTTGACGTGGAACATGGGCACCACGGGCAGGATCACATCGCGGGCCGAGCAGTTCAGCGAATCCGGCAGCGCAGCACCATAGGTGTGCAGCACGGTGGAGCGGTGGCTGTACAGCACCCCCTTGGGGTTGCCGGTAGTGCCGCTGGTGTAGCACAGGCAGGCAGCGCTGTTCTCGTCGAACTGCGGCCATTCAAAGGTGTCCTTGGCGGCCTCGACCAGTTCCTCGTAGCACAGCAGGTTAGGCACCTTGCCCTCGCTGTTGTCGGGCATGTGGGCGCGGTCCGTCATCGCGATGAAAGCCTTGATGCCGGGCGTACGCGCAGCAATGCCCTGGATCAGCGGCCAGAAGCTCAGGTCAAAGAACAGCACCTGGTCCTCTGCATGGTTGGCGATGTATGTCATCTGGTCCGGGTGCAGACGCGGGTTGATGGTGTGCACCACGGCGCCCATGCCGGCGGCAGAGTAATACAGCTCCATGTGCCTATAAGTGTTCCAGGCCAGTGTGCCCACGCGCTCACCGGACTGGATGCCCAGCGTGCGCAGCGCGTTGGCCATCTGGCGGCTGCGCCGGGACAGATCCTTGAAGGTGTAACGGTGGATATCGCCCTCAACACGGCGGGAAACGATCTCTTGCTCTGGATGGTGCCGCTCGGCGTGCACCAGCAGGCTGGAAATCAACAGGGGCATTTGCATCATCTGACCAAGCATCGGAAACCTTTTCATAAAAATTGCAGGAATAGGGAACAGGCAGGATGTGCGCAATTCTCACGAATTGCTTTGCAAGGAAGTTATCAATACGCGACAAACACTTAGTAATTCACGACACGTGAAATCGCTGTGCCATCTGGGGCCCCGGCACCCCATTACAGGCCTTGCCGAGCAACTTGTGCGCAATCAGCCCCAACCTCCCGCGCTACCGCTGTCCACCTGCCTGCACTTCCTTTAATATGCAGACCGCCCCAGCACACTCGCCACCAAGAGGAATCCCCCCATGGAACTGAACATCAACGGCAAATCTGTACAGGCAGATGCCGACCCCACAATGCCCCTGCTATGGGTATTGCGTGACACCCTCAACATGACAGGCACCAAGTTTGGCTGCGGCGTCGCGGCCTGCGGCGCCTGCACGGTGCGCGTCGATGGCGAGGCTGTGCGCTCCTGTGTGATGCCGGTATCGGCAGTGGCAGGCAAAAAAATCCAGACCATCGAGTCCCTGGGCACCCCCGACAAACCCCACGCGCTGCAAGCGGCCTGGATTGCCGAGCAGGTGCCACAGTGCGGCTACTGCCAGAGTGGCATGCTGATGGCCGCCGCCGCCCTGCTGGAACGCAAACCCAAGCCTACCGATGCCGATATCGACGAGGCCATGACCAATATCTGCCGCTGCGGAACCTACCAGCGCGTGCGCGCCGCGATCCACCGCGCCGCCGGCAATGCCACAGGAGCCGCAGCATGAAGCGCCGTACCTGGATACTGAGCGCCCTGGGCGCTACCGGTGCACTGGTAGTCGGCTGGGGCGTGATGCCCGCACGCTCCCGCCTGGGCACGCCCGACCTGATGCTACCCACCGAGGGGGACGTCGCGCTCAACGGCTGGGTCAAGATCGCCGCCGACGGCAGCGTGATCCTCGCCATGCCGCGCAGCGAAATGGGCCAGGGCGTGCACACCGGCCTGGCCATTCTGGTGGCCGAAGAACTGGATGTGCCGCTGAAAAAGGTGCGGCTGGAGCAGGCCGGCGCCGACAAGATTTACGGAAACGTCTCCATGCTCGTCGCCAGCCTACCCTTTCACCCGCTGGAATCCGAGGGCGGCAACAAACCGACCAAGGTCAAGGTCGGGGAGTGGCTGGTCGGCAAGATTGCGCGCGAGCTGGGCATCAACGCCACCGGCGGCTCGTCCAGCATCGCCGATGCCTGGGAGCCCCTGCGTACGGCGGCTGCCACGGCGCGCGCCAGCCTGCTGGGCGCTGCTGCGGCCCAGTGGAAAGTGCCGCAAGCCGAGCTGACGGTGAAGGACGGCGTGGTAGCCCACGCCTCCGGCAAGTCCGCCCACTATGGTGAGCTGGCGAAGGTGGCAGCCGGTACCGCACCCGGCAACGTGGTGCTGAAAGACCGCAAGGAATGGAAGCTGATCGGCCAGCCTTCGCCACGCACCGATATTCCAGCCAAGACCAACGGCACGGCCGTCTTCGGCCTGGACGTGCGCCTGCCCGGCATGCTCTACGCCCAGGTGCGCCAATGCCCCATGCTAGGCGGCACCGTGGGCACGCTGGACGCCAAGACCGCGCTGGCAATGCCCGGTGTGGAAAAGCTCGTGGCGCTGGACGCCGTGGCCGGTTCCACCGCGGGCTTTGCCGTGGTCGGCAAGACCACCTGGCATGCACGCCAGGCCGTGCAGGCGGTCGATGTGAAATGGCAGCAGCGTGCCCAGGGCGCACTGGACTCCCAGCGCATTGAAGAGACCCTGACCGCCAAGCTCGCCAGCGACGATGGTTTTGCGTTCTATGAAAAAGGCGATGCCCGCCAAGCCGAGGCCGCCGCCACCAAGGTGATTGAAGCCACCTACAAGGCGCCTTACCTGGCCCATGCCACCATGGAGCCCATGAACTGCACAGCACAGGTCAAAGACGGTGCGGTAGAAATCTGGGCGCCCACCCAGGTGCCGCAGTTTGCACGCGCCGTGGCGGCCAAGGTGGCCGGCGTGGACATCGACAAGGTGACGCTGCATGTGACGCTGCTGGGTGGTGGCTTTGGCCGCCGCCTTGAGGTGGATTCGGTGGCACAGGCCGTGCGCGTGGCCATGGAATGCGGCGGCCGCCCGGTGCAACTGGCCTGGTCGCGCGAGGAAGACACTACGCACGACTTCTACCGCCCATTGCATGTGGCTCAGCTGCATGCGGCCGTCGATGCGCAAGGCCAGGTCAGCAGCCTGCGCATCAAGTCGGCCGGCGACGCCATCACACCGCGTTGGATGGCGCGTGGTCTGCCGGCCCTCTCCGGCCCCATCGACACACCCGACAAGACCACCGCCGAGGGCCTGTTTGACCTGCCCTATGGTTTTGCGCACCAGCACATGGCCCATGTGGCCACGCGCATGGACGTGCCCGTGGGCTTCTGGCGCTCGGTCGGCCACTCGCACAACGCCTTTTTCTCGGAAAGCTTTATCGACGAGCTGGCGGCGCAAACCAAACAAGACCCGCTGGCATTCCGCCGCGCGCTGCTCAAGGAGGCACCGCGCTACCTGGCCGTGCTCGACCTCGCGGCCGAAAAGGCGCAGTGGGGCAAGCCCTTGCCGGCTGGCCGCGCGCGCGGCATTGCGCTGCACGAGTCGTTCGGCTCCATTGTGGCCGAAGTGGCCGAAGTGTCGATGAAAGACGGCAAGCCGCGCGTGCACCGCGTGGTCTGTGCGGTGGACTGCGGCACCGTGGTCAACCCGGCCACCGTGGCGCAGCAGATGGAAAGCGCCGTCGTCTTCGGCCTCACGGCTGCGCTGTACGGCCGGATCGACATCAAGGATGGGGTGGTGCAGCAGACCAGTTTCCCCAGTTACCCCATGGTGCAACTGGCCGAGGCGCCCGTGGTGGAGACCTGGCTGGTACCGAGCACGCGCGCACCTGGTGGTGTGGGCGAGCCTGGTGTGCCGCCGACCGCACCCGCTGTGGCGAATGCGCTGTTTGCCCTAACCGGCAAGCGCCAACGCGCCCTGCCGCTGGTGGCGTAACTCGCAGACAAGCCCTACGTTGCCATCCGCATCGTGGGGCGTCTATCCTGACCGCGCTGCCGCTGGGTCAGCAGCCGCGAAGCAGATCCGGCCGCCTCAGTTGAGGCGTTCCAGCGTCACCAGCGTGTTGCCAGACTCATCCAGCAGCAACAACTGCGAACCGCTGCGGCGGGCCCGGCGCGTCAGCTCCAGGGCGCGGAAAAACTTGTCTTCCTGGCCGCCGGGTTCGATCATGCACAGCTTGCCGGTCGCGGCCAGCTTGCCAAAACGCAGTGCGCCCCAATTCGCTTCGACGCTGCCCACAAAGGCATTGCAGCCGCCTGTGCCGGCCACCCGGTCCGCACTGACCCAGCGCAGTTGCGGCCAGTTGCCTCGCATGGCACCCACGCCGTCAATGGCGGCGGCGGTCCAGGCACTGCCGGCCAGCTCCAGCGTAGTGGCACTGCTGGCTGCGGGTGGGGTACTGCTGGTCGGTGGGGGCGCATAGCCCGTGCAACCTCCCAGAACCAGCGTGGCAAGTAGCGCAATCCAAATACGTTGTGGCATCCGTTGTCCCCCCTCTCAGGGATAGGTGGCGGCATCGCGCAAGCGTTTGCCGGTCTGGTCTTTGGCGGAGAGCTGCGGCCCGCCGGGGATGTCGGGCCAGGCCACGGCAATGTCCGGGTCATTCCAGGCAATGCACTGCTCGTGCTCGGGGGCGTAGTAGTCGGTGGTCTTGTAAAGGAATTCGGCCGACTCGGACAGCACCACAAAGCCGTGGGCAAACCCGGGGGGTACCCACAGCTGCTGTTGGTTCTGCGCCGACAGCACGCAGCCGAACCATTGGCCGAACTGGGGTGACGATTGGCGGATATCGACCGCCACATCGAACACCTCGCCAGCGACCACGCGCACCAGCTTGCCCTGGGCCTGCTGGAGCTGGTAGTGCAAGCCGCGCAACACACCGCGCGCCGATTTGGAGTGGTTGTCCTGCACAAAATTCAGGTCCAGCCCGGTGGCCTGGGCAAAGACGCGCCGGTTGAAGCTTTCGTAGAAAAAACCGCGTGCATCGCCGAACACGCGCGGCTCGATCAGCAACACCTCGGGCAAACGGGTCGGCGTGACTTTCATGGCTGGCCTCCGTCCTTGAGCAGGCCCAGCAGGTACTGGCCGTAACCGTTTTTCGCCAAGGGCTGAGCCAGGCGTTGCAATTGCGCGCTGTCGATAAAGCCGTTGCGCCAGACAATTTCTTCGAGGCAGGCAATCTTCAAGCCCTGGCGACGCTCCAGCGTAGCGATAAACTGGCCCGCTTCGAGCAGGCTGTCGTGGGTGCCGGTGTCCAGCCAGGCATAGCCGCGCTGCATGATCTGCACGCTCAAACGGCCTTGCTCCAGGTAGGCTTGGTTGACCGCCGTAATCTCCAGTTCGCCGCGCGCACTGGGCTTGACGGCCTTGGCAATGTCCACCACCTGGTTGTCATAGAAATACAGACCGGTCACCGCATAGTTGCTCTGCGGCTGGGCCGGTTTTTCTTCGATGCTGCGGGCCCGGCCCTGTGCGTCGAACGCGACCACACCATAGCGCTCGGGGTCCTGCACATGGTAGGCAAACACGGTGGCACCGTGCGCCTGCTGGTGGGCGTTGGCCAGGAGGGTGTGCAGGTCGTGGCCGTAAAAGATGTTGTCACCCAGGACCAGCGCACAGTCGCTGCCGCCAATGAACTGTTCGCCGATTAAAAAAGCCTGGGCCAGCCCGTCGGGACTGGGCTGCACCGCGTACTGCAAGTTAATGCCCCACTGGCTGCCGTCGCCTAGCAGTTGCTGGAAACGCGGCGTGTCCTGCGGCGTACTGATGATCAGGATGTCGCGGATGCCCGCCAGCAACAGCGTGCTCAGCGGGTAATAAATCATGGGCTTGTCGTAGATCGGCAGCAGCTGCTTGCTGATGGCCAGGGTGGCCGGGTGCAGGCGCGTGCCGGAGCCACCGGCCAGGATGATGCCCTTACGGGCGATGCTTGGAGGCTGTGCAGTCATGGCATCTCTCGCGAAAGGATTTCGTTCAGCAGCCGGGCCACGCCCGTCTGCCAGGGCGGCAGGTGCAGGCCCAGCACGGTCTGCAGTTTGGTGGTGTTCAGGCGCGAGTTCAACGGTCGCCGGGCCGCCGTAGGAAAGGCGCTGCTGGCCACCGGATTCACCCGGGTTGCTACCAATTTTATAGCTGGTTGCGCAATCACTGCCTTGGCTAGCAGGTAATTGGCATAGGAAAACCAGCTGGTGGCGCCGGCGGCGGCCAGGTGGTAGATACCGGCCAGGCGCTGCGCTGCGCTGCCGCCGAGCAGCACCTGGCGCAGGGCCTGCGCCGTCACATCGGCAACCAGGTCAGCCCCGGTCGGGGCACCGACCTGGTCATCAATCACGTTGAGAGTGTCGCGGGTCTGCGCCAGGCGCAGCATGGTCTTGGCAAAGTTGTTGCCGCGCGCGGCGTAGACCCAGCTGGTGCGGAAAATCAGGTGGCGCGGGCAGGCGGCCACGATGGCCTTTTCGCCCTCCAGCTTGGTGCGGCCGTACACCCCCAGCGGGCCGGTGGCATCGTCCTCCTGCCAGGGAATGTCGCCGCTGCCGTCGAACACATAGTCGGTGCTGTAGTGCACCAGCCAGGCCCCCAGGGCCTGCGCCTCCTGGGCCAGCACGCCGGGTGCTTGCGCATTGAGCAGCGTGGCCAATTCAACTTCGCTTTCAGCCTTGTCCACGGCCGTGTGGGCGGCGGCATTGACGATCACATCGGGGCGCACACGGCGCAGCGTGGTGCGCAGGCCGTCCAGCTGCGTCAGGTCGCCGCACAGACCGTCAACATTGCGATTGGCATCGCGGCCCAGCGCAATGACGTCGCCCAGCGGGGCCAAGCTGCGTTGCAGCTCCCAGCCGACCTGTCCGTCACAGCCCAGCAGAAGGATTTTCATGCGCGACCGTATTGGGTTTGCAACCAGTCGCGGTAACCGCCACTTTGCACATTGGCAACCCAGTCCTGGTTGCCCAAGTACCAGGCCACCGTCTTGGCGATGCCGCTGGCAAAGGTCTCGGCAGGCTTCCAGCCCAGCTCTTTCTCGATCTTGCTGGCATCGATGGCGTAGCGGCGGTCGTGGCCGGGCCGGTCGGCCACGAAGCTCATCTGCTCCACATAGGGCTTGCCATCGGCGCGTGGACGCTGCGTATCGAGCAGGCTGCAGATGGTGCGCACGATGTCAATATTGGCCTGCTCGTTCCAGCCGCCGATGTTGTAGGTCTCGCCCACGCGGCCGGCTTCGAGCACGCGGCGAATGGCGCTGCAATGGTCTTTGACATAAAGCCAGTCGCGGATCTGCTGGCCGTCGCCGTACACCGGCAGCGGCTTGCCAGCCAGCGCGTTGACGATCATCAGCGGAATCAGCTTCTCGGGGAAGTGGTAAGGCCCGTAGTTGTTGGAGCAGTTGGTGGTGAGCACCGGCAGGCCGTAGGTGTGATGCCAAGCGCGCACCAAGTGGTCGCTGGCGGCCTTGCTGGCGCTGTAGGGGCTGTTGGGCTCGTGGGGGTTGCGCTCGGTGAAGGCCGGTGCGTCCTTGGACAGCGAGCCGTAGACCTCGTCGGTGGAGACATGCAGAAAGCGGAACTGCACCTTGGGCGCCGCAGGCAAGGCGCTCCACCACGTGCGCACCGACTCCAGCAACTGGAAGGTACCGACGATGTTGTTCTGCACAAAGGCTTCGGGGCCGTGGATGCTGCGGTCCACATGCGACTCGGCGGCAAAGTTCAGAATGGCGCGCGGTTGGTGGGTGGTGAGCAGTTGCCCCAGCAACGCGGTGTCGGCAATATCGCCTTTGACGAACACATGGCGCGCATCACCCTGCAGGCTGGCCAGGTTTTGCAGATTGCCCGCATAACTGAGCTTGTCGAGGTTGACCACGGTTTCGTCTCTGTACTCGGAACTGGCCAGCCAGTCGAGCACAAAATTCGAGCCAATGAATCCGGCGCCGCCGGTTACCAGAATCGTCATAGAAGTCCTTAAGCGCGCGCGTCGCTCCAGCGCAGCGCAGAATTGTCATCGCCGCGGTACACGGTTGTACCGGAACGGTCAACGCAGTAATGCGGAGAAATGACCATGTTTTCAAACTGCATGCCCGCGCCAATGCGCGTGTATTCGAACAGCACGCTGCGGTGCACCTGGGCCCCGGCGCGCACATGGCAGCCATGGCCGATCCAGGCCGGACCGGTGATGCGCACGCCCGGCTCCAGGCGCACGCTGGAGCCGATGTAGACCGGCCCCTGGATAGACACCTTATCCCAGTCGATGCGGGTGTTGAGGCCAACCCACACACCGGGGCGGACCTCACGCCCGGGCATGGCCATGTGTGCCACTTCGCCCTGCATCACGCGCTGCAGCACCGACCAGTAGTCACTGACCCGACCGATATCAATCCAGTTGAAGGCCCGGTTCTGCACATAGAACGGCAACTGCTTGTCGACCAGCAGCGGGAACAACTGGGAACCGATGTCAAAGTTCTGTGCCGGCGGCACCAGCGACAACACCTCGGGCTCAAAAATGTAGATGCCGGTACTGGCCAGCGTGGACAGAGCCTGTTCGGGCGACGGCTTCTCCTGAAAGGACTGCACGCGCCCATCGGCATTGGCGACCACCACACCGTAGTTCTGCACCTGGTCGCGCGGCACGTCCAACGCCACCACACTGGCCACCGCACCCTGGTTGTGGTGCTGCGCCACGGCGGCACCGATGTCGAGGTCCACCAGCGCGTCACCGCACAGCACTAGGGTGGTCTCGTCAAAAAAGCCTGAAAAATCCTGGATATGGCGCATGCCACCGGCCGACCCCAGGGGGCGCGGCACAATTTCACCGTGGTCCAACGTCCCCTCGTAGGAGTAACCCAACTCCACACCCCAGCGGTGGCCGTCGCCAAAATACTCTTCAATCTTGCGGTGGTGGTAGGCGACGTTGACCATGATCTGGCGCACGCCATGGCGCGCCATGTGCTCGATCAGGTACTCCATGACCGGCTTGCCCAGAATGGGCACCATGGGCTTGGGCAAATCCTTGGTCAAGGGCCGCACGCGTGTGCCCTGCCCTGCGGCCAGAATCATTCCCTTGGTCATGGTGTGTGTTGTCCTGTGTAACCCGGCCCGCGCAGTGCTGGCCTACGCAACGAGTTTACGGCAAGCCGAGCTGGCAAATCGCCGACAATGGCGCACCCTGACCGCCCTGTTCGTGCCATGCAAGCCCCTTCTTCCCCCTATACCGCCAACGCCACCCCGCCCCTGTTCTGGTGGGTGCTCGGTGGCTCGCTGGTTCTGGCACTCATCCCAACCCTGTGGCCGGCGCTGGACCTGCAGGCGGCGGCGCTTTTTGCCGGCCCCGACGCGCTGCTGCACTCGGGTGCCTGGTGGTGGGTGGAACTGATCAACCAGTACGTCCCCGCCGTCTTTCGCGCGGTACTGGTGTTGGCATTTGTCGGATGGTTGCTGGCCTACTGGCGGTCCGCGCTCCAGGCCTGGCGCCTGCCATTGGCCTTTGTCGTGCTGGCGGGCATTGTTGGGCCTGGCGCGGTGGTCAACCTCGGCTTCAAGGACCACTGGCAGCGCGCCCGACCCTACCAGGTACAGGAATTCGGCGGCACCCAGCGTTTCACGCGCGCCGCCGTCATCACCGACCAGTGCGACAACAACTGCTCGTTTGTCAGCGGCCATGTGGCCTGCGGCTTTTTCTGGGTGACGCTGATGCTGGTGCAACGTCGCCGCCAGTTGGGGTGGGCTGCAAGTGGCCTGCTGGCCGGTTGGGTCATCGGCTTTGCCCGCATGTCTGACGTGGCGCACTGGCTCAGCGATGTGCTGTGGGCAGGCCCCATCACCCTGCTGAGCAGTTGGCTGGTGTGGCAAGTCCTGCTGCGCGTATACCCAGCGCCGCCGACGGCAGACTGACTTACAACAGGCCGCTACGTACCGTGGGGTAGCGCAAGCGCAACCCCAGTTCACGCTTCATGCGCACATTCACCAGGCGGCGCGATTCGCCCATAAAGCTCAGCAGTTGCAAGGACAGTTGCTGGGCCGCACCATCCCGGGCCACCCGTGGCGGTCGTGGCAGACCGTAGAGGTCGGCGGCGAGGTCAAAGTAATCGCCCATCCTCAGCACCGTATCGTCATTGACGTTATAGCTGCGTTGCCCCCGCCCGCGCCACAACGCCAGCACGCAGGCACGCGCCAGGTCATCGGCATGGATATGGTTGGTATAGACATCATCCGCTGCCTGCAATACCGGCGTAGCCTTCAACAGGCGCGCGCGCGGTGTGCCGCCTTCGCGGTCCGGTGCATAGATACCCGGGATGCGCAGTACGCTGGCGCGGTAGCCGCGCAGACGCCCCCACAACCGCACGCGCTGCTCGGCATCCACACGCCGACGCGCGCGCGGCGTATCGGCCTGCGTTCCACGGGACTCGGGCACCCAGTCGCCCTGGCAATCCCCATAGACACCACTGGTCGAGCCATACACCAGGCTGGCAGGCGCACCGCGCCGTGCCAGGGCCCGCAACAAGGCCTGTGTGCGCGTATCCGTCCAACCCTCGCCTGGCGGCGGTGCCAGGTGAAGCACCCGGGTGGCGATGCCGGCGAGACGTTGGAGCGTGGCCGGGCTGTCCAAGTTGCCGAGCAAGGGCGAGAGTCCTTGTGCTCGCAGCGGTGCGACGCGGGCGGTGTTGGAGGTCAGTGCAAACAGACGCACCCGTGGCTGCAATACCCGCGCCACACGCTGCCCCACATCACCACAGCCCACGATGAGGATGCGCTCACGACGAAAACGTGCGGGCAGCGCACCAAGGGGGCTTTGGTTTGAGGGCAAAATCGTGGGTTCTCGAGAAAGAATCCAAGGATACTCAAAAGATGAGCGTACCCGCTGCTGCCGCAACCCCGTTCTCCGTCACCGTGCAACCCAGCGGCCGGGTGTTCACCGTCGATACCGGTGAAGCCGTGCTGGCAGCCGGCATCCGCCAGGGCATTGGCCTGCCCTACGGCTGCAAGGACGGCGCCTGTGGCTCTTGCAAGTGCAAAAAAATCTCCGGTACCGTGGTGCACAACCACCACCAGCGCAAGGCTTTGAGCGAACAGGAAGAGGCCCAGGGCTATGTGCTGACCTGCTGCGCTGTGCCGCAAACCGACCTGGTGCTGGAGTCGCGTCAGGTCACCGAGCTGGGCGCCATGCCGATCAAACGCATGCCGACGCGGGTCACCACGCTGAACCGTGTCTCGGACGATGTGATGGTGCTGCAACTGCAACTGCCGGCCAATGACACGTTTGCCTACCGGGCCGGCCAGTATGTCGAATTCATCCTGCGCGATGGCACGCGACGCAGCTACTCCATGGCCAATGCTCCGCACAGCGGACCGGGCGTGGAGCTGCACATCCGCCACATGCCGGGCGGCAAGTTCACTGACCATGTGTTCGGCGCCATGAAGGAAAAAGAAATCCTGCGGGTGGAAGGCCCCTTCGGGTCCTTCTTTCTGCGCGAGGATTCAGACAAGCCCATCATCCTGCTGGCCTCGGGCACCGGCTTCGCACCCGTGAAGGCCTTGCTGGAGCAGCTCCAGCACCTGGGCTCCACCCGCCCCACCACGCTGTACTGGGGCGGGCGCCGCCCCTCCGATCTGTACATGGATGCCTGGCTGCAGGCACAGTTGCCGGCCATGCCGCATGTGCGCTATGTACCAGTGGTCTCGGATGCACTGCCCGAGGACGGCTGGACTGGCCGCACCGGCTTTGTGCACCGCGCCGTGTTGCAGGACTTTGCCGATTTGTCGGGCCACCAGGTCTATGCCTGCGGTGCGCCCATCGTGGTGGAATCGGCCCATGCAGACTTCGTGGCCCAGGCCGGGCTGCCCGACGAAGAGTTCTTTGCCGACGCCTTCACCTCGGAAGCCGACAAACATGGGGCCTGAACGGCTCTGGCGATTCAGGCCGGGGCGTTGTCTGCCGCCCTGTCGGCAGCACGCCATTCACTGAGTAGGACGGCAAACACCACCATGGCGCCGCCCAGCGCGGCACGCAGGGTCAGGGCCTCGGAGAGCCAAGCCCAGGCGAACAGCGCGGCAAACACCGGCTCCATCGCGTAGACCAGCGCCGCCTTGTCGGCCGCAACGGTGCGCTGGGCCCAGGCCTGCAAAAACAGCATGCCGGCAGTAGCCACCACCCCCAGGTAGGCCAGGCCACCCACGATCTCCCCATTCAGGCGCTGTGGCAGGGTCTGCAACTTGTCGGTGCCCCAGGCGTCCAGCAGCATCCACAGGCAGGCCAGCACCGCCATCCACACAATCTGTGCAGCGGCCAGTTGGCGTGGCGGGTGGCGTGCCGAACGTTGCGACAGGACGATTACATACAAGGCATAGGCCAGCGCACCGAAGACCGTGGAGGCATCGGCCAACAGGTCGGAGCCGCCCTCCCAGGACATCAGACCAATGCCGGCACAGGCCAGTGCAGCAGCCAGCAGCATGACCAGTGTGGGACGGGCGCCAAACACCAGTCCCAGCAAAGGCACCATCAGCACATTGAGGCTGGTCAAAAAGGCGCTGCGATTGGAGGAAATGGTTTCCAGGCCATAGGCCTGCGCCACATACGACACCAGCACCAGCGCGCCCAGCAGGGCGCCATCGCGCCAGGTGCGGCGCGGCAGTTTCCAGGCCAAGGGCAGCATGCACGCGGCCGCCAGCAGGAAGCGCAGCGCCGATACTTCGACGCCGCTGAGCTGTGCCGTGGCGATCTTGAGGACCGGAAAAGTGGCCCCCCAGACCAGGGTGACCAGCAGCAGCGCAAGGACGTGCAGACTCACCCGCGCAACACCTGCCTGTGTTTACTCGCCCAAATAGGCGGCACGCACCTTGGGGTCGTTGAGCATCTGCTTGGCGTCGCCCGACATGGTGACGATGCCAGACTCCATCACATAGCCACGGTTGGCAATGGACAGGGCACGGCTGGCGTTTTGCTCCACCAGCAGCACAGTCACGCCCTGGGCGTAGACATCGCGCACCACTTCAAAGATCTTGTCCACCATGATGGGTGACAGACCCATAGAAGGCTCGTCCAGCAGCAACACCTTGGGACGGCTCATCAGTGCACGGCCCATGGCCAGCATCTGTTGTTCGCCACCGGACATGGTGCCGGCCAGTTGGTCCTTGCGTTCGCGCAGGCGCGGGAAGATGGTGAACATCTTTTCCATGTCCTGCGCAATACCGGCCTTGTCGTCACGGATGTAGGCACCCATCTGCAGGTTTTCAATGATGGTCATGCGGGTGAACACACCACGGCCTTCCGGCACCATGGCCAGGCCCTGCTTGACCAGATCCCAGGGGCCCTGGCCCTTGATACTCTTGCCCATGTATTCGATATCGCCGCCGGCAATCGGCAGGGTGCCGGTGATGGCCTTCATGGTGGTGGTTTTGCCGGCGCCGTTGGAGCCGATCAGGGACACCAGTTCGCCTTCGCGCACTTCAAAATCCACACCCTTCACCGCCTGGATGCCACCATAGGACACCTTCAGGCCCGTTACTTTGAGCAAAGTTTTGCTTGTCATTCTCGTTCCTTAGGGGCCTTAGTGCCCGCTCGTGCCCAGATAGGCCTCGATCACTTTTTCATTCTTCTGCACATCGGCGGGCGTGCCTTCGGCAATCTGCTTACCATAGTCCAGCACCGTCACGCGGTCGCACAGGCCCATCACCAGCTTTACATCGTGCTCGATCAGCAGAATGGTGCGGTTGTCGTTGCGGATGCGGTCGATCAGTTCGCGCAGCATGACCTTCTCGGTGGCGTTCATGCCAGCGGCGGGTTCATCCAGCGCAATCAGCTGCGGGTCCGTGGCCAAAGCGCGGGCAATTTCCAGGCGGCGCTGGTCGCCATAGCTCAGCGTGCGGGCCTTGTAGTCGGCAAACTTGCCAATGCCCACATAGTCCAGCAGTTCCTGCGCGCGCTTGGCAATCGCCGCCTCTTCAGCCTTGAATCCAGGCGTGCGAAACATGGCACCCAGCAGACCCGAGTGGGTGCGGATGTGGCGGCCCACCATCACGTTTTCCAGTGCCGTCATCTCGGCAAACAGGCGGATGTTCTGGAAGGTGCGCGCAATGCCGGCCTTGGCGACCTGGTGCACAGCCGTGGGCTGGTAGGTCTTGCCGGCCAGCTCGAAGCTGCCGCTGTCGGGCGTGTACAGGCCGGTGAGCACATTGAAGAAGGTGGTCTTACCGGCGCCGTTAGGGCCGATCAGGCCGTAGACCTGGCCACGCTTGATGTTGATGCCCACATCGCTGAGGGCCTGCAGGCCGCCGAAGCGCTTGGATACACCGGAAACGTTAAGGACGGTGTCTTTTGCGGTATCTGTCATTTTCTTGTTCTCCTCAGGCCTTGGCGTTCTGCAAGGACTTGCCATGCTCGGGCGAGGGCCACAGGCCACGCGGACGCGACAGCATGACGGCAATCATGGCCAGGGCAATCAGCAACTGGCGCAGGATGGAGGCATCCAGGCGGCCGCCGGTCATTTCCTGCAGCGGGCTGGCTACATAGCGCAGCACTTCAGGCAGGGCCGACAGCAGCACCGCGCCCAGAATCACACCTGGCAGGTGGCCCACACCGCCCAGCACCACCATGGCCACAATCATCACCGACTCCATCAGACTGAAGGACTCGGGCGAGATAAAACCCTGGAAGGCCGCGAACATCGCGCCCGACACGCCGCCGAAAGTGGCGCCCATACCGAAGGCCAGCAACTTCATGTTGCGGGTGTTGATGCCCATGGCCTTTGCGGCGATTTCGTCTTCGCGGATGGCCATCCAGGCGCGCCCGACGCGGGACAGCTCCAGGCGGTGGCAGACCACCACGCTGAACGTCACCAGGGCCAGGAACAGGTAGTAGTACATGGAGACCGAAGCCACCTCGAAATCACCCACCACCAGTTTCTTGCCGAGGTCCCAGCCGAAGAAGTGCAAGGAATCAATCGGCCCAATGCCTTTGGGGCCGTTGGTGATGTTGATGGGCTGGTCCAGGTTGTTGAGGAACACACGGATGATTTCACCAAAGCCCAGAGTCACGATGGCGAGGTAGTCACCACGCAGGCGCAGCGTGGGCGCGCCCAGCAGGATACCGAACACACCCGCCAGTCCCGCGCCCAGGGGCAGCACCACCCACAAAGGGGCGTGCAATCCATTGGGGAATATGGCGGCCAGGGCCGGGAAGGTATCGGTCAGCTGGGGCGATGCCATCAGGCCGAACATATAGGCACCGATGGCGAAGAACGCCACATAGCCCAGGTCCAGCAGGCCGGCATAGCCAACCACGATGTTCAGGCCCAGGGCCAGCAGCACATACAAGAGCGCCATGTCGCAAATGCGTACCCAGGCGTTGCCGAAGCTCTGCAGGAACAGTGGCAGCACCAGCAGCAGTGCGGCGGCAACCAGGAAAGCGATGATTTTTTGGGTTTGTTTCATGGTGGCGTACTCCTCAGGCGCGATCCGCCACGCGCTCACCGAGCAGGCCGGAGGGGCGCAGGGTCAGGACAACGATCAGGACGATGAAGGCGAAGATGTCGGAGTAGTGGCTACCCAGCACCCCGCCGGTCAGTGCGCCGATATAGCCGGCGCCGATGGATTCGATCAGGCCCAGCAGGATGGCGCCGACCACGGCACCGGCCAGGTTGCCGATGCCACCAAACACGGCCGCCGTAAAGGCCTTGAGACCGGGCAGAAAGCCCATGGCGTGTTGGGCCGTGCCGTAGTTGGAGGCGTACATCACGCCGGCAATGGCCGCCAGTACCGCACCAATGATGAAGGTGGCAGAAATCACCACGTCAGGCTTGACGCCCATGAGGCCGGCGACGCGTGGGTTCTCGGCCGTGGCACGCATGGCGCGCCCCAGCTTGGTGTAGTGGACCAGGTACATCAGGGCCGCCAGCGAAACCGCCGTGACGCCCAGGATCACCACCTGGGTCGGAGTGATCACCGCACCGGCAATGTCAAACGGGGTGTTGGGCAACAGCGTCGGGTAGGTCTTGTAGTTGGGCTTCCAGATGATCATGGCCAGCGTCTGCAGCAGTAGGGACATGCCGATGGCAGTGATCAGCGGGGCCAGCTTGGGGCTGTTGCGCAGGGGGCGGTAGGCCACCTTCTCGATCACGAAATTCAGGGTGGCAGCCACCACGCAGGCGATCACCAGGGCCAGGAACAGGACCACAAAGCCTGGCGTACCGGGCATGGCGTCCTTCATGAAACCGATGATGGTCCAACTGGTGAGGGCCCCGACCATCATGACTTCGCCGTGGGCGAAATTGATCAGGTTGATGATGCCGTAGACCATGGTGTAACCCAAGGCAATGAGGGCGTACATGCTACCCAGCACCAGACCGTTGATGATCTGCTGTATCAAAATATCCATAAAACTTCTCCGATTTTTGGCCGGCGCAGGAATCAGCAAAAAGCGTTGGCAATTTGTTGACGAGCGGTCCGGCCTTGTGAGCTGTACCTGTTCTTAAGCAAGAACCCCGCCACGATGGATGTGCGGCGGTTGAGTGGGGGGGATTGTAACGAACGGCAACCGTCTGGCCATACCGCTTCTGCGGGGGTTTACCCTTGTGCAAAGCGCGCGAACGCGCGCATTCATGTGTTATTAGCGCAGCTTATTTTGGACCGTTCAATGCACGCAGGGTACGCAGCTTTTCGGCAATGCGTATCTCCAGTCCGCGTTCAACCGGACGGTAGAAGTTCGGCTCCGCCATGCCATCGGGCAGGTAGCGTTCGCCTGCGGCGAAACCGCCCTCCTCGTCGTGCGCGTAGCGGTAGCCCTTGCCGTAGTCCAGCTCCTTCATGAGCTTGGTCGGCGCATTGCGCAGGTGCATGGGCACCGGACGGGTGCCATCTTTTTTGACGAAAGCCTTGGCCTCGTTGAAGGCCTTGTAGACCGCATTGGATTTGGGGGCCACCGCCAGATAGACCACGCACTCGGCCAGCGCCAGTTCGCCCTCGGGACTGCCCAGGCGCTCGTAGACCTCGGCCGCATCCAGCGCCAGGCGCAGGGCACGCGGGTCGGCCAGGCCAATATCTTCGCTGGCCATGCGCACCAAACGGCGCGCCATGTAGCGCGGATCGGCACCGCCGTCGAGCATGCGCACCAGCCAGTAGAGCGCAGCGTCGGGGTCGCTGCCGCGCACGCTTTTGTGCAGGGCCGAGATGGTGTCGTAGAACTGCTCGCCGCCCTTGTCGTAGCGGCGCATGCGCTCGCCCAGTACCTTGAGCAGCCAGACGTCGGTGATCTCCATCACCTTTTCCTGGGCGGCGGCCACGGCCAGCGTCTCCAACGTGTTGAGCAGGCGCCGGGCGTCGCCGTCGGCATAAGCGATGAGACGTTCAATTGCTATGGTTTCGATAGCTGTCAGCGCACCATCTGCGCGCGCTCTGGCTACGATTTGCTTCAAATCTTCCTCGGTGAGTGGCTGCAACACGTAGACCGCTGCGCGCGACAGCAGCGCCGAGTTGACCTCGAACGAGGGGTTTTCGGTGGTCGCACCGATGAAGGTGAACAGGCCGCTTTCCACATGTGGCAAAAAGGCGTCCTGCTGGCTCTTGTTGAAACGGTGCACCTCGTCCACAAAGAC
>JACXTT010000593.1_pt1 | contig 62393 bp, 54 predicted proteins | sample 9270951 | NCBI WGS metagenome assembly JACXTT01 (sample SAMN15532306, study PRJNA645909) | rock metagenome | isolation source: weathered quartz diorite | place: Puerto Rico | collected 2017-06-21
CTCATCATTGTCGTAAGCCGCAAGGACCCGTTCACGCAGATCGAGGGAAGTGGTTCGCATGCACAGAGCCTAGCACACCCCTTCCCAAATGGCTATAGTTTTTATTGAAACGCTTTAGCGGCCGCGCTTGTCGGCGGAAGAGTTGGCGTGAGCCGTCGGGCTGGGAGAAAACGATGGTGCGGCAGGCGCCGGGCGCACTTCGCTGTGCGCCTGATGCGCCGTGGGCATTTCGCGGGCCGGTTGGACTGGTTGTGTCACGTAGCTCGGGGCGGGGCTGGGGCGTGGTTCGTAGGCGCGCGGCTCATACATGGGCACTGTTGGTTGGCGATGGATCGGCTCGGAGGCCACCACCGCCGAGGGAGAGCTCCAGCGGGTTTGAACCTCGGCCCTCCTCGACCGCAAGTCGAGTTCTTCACTCGTTTCCGGTCGCACAAGGCGAGGCCCTACCGCCACCGAGCGCGGAGGAGTCCAGAAAGTTGAAACTTGCGGCTGGAGGCACGTCTCTGCCACAGCCTGCTCGGACCGCTCAGTCCGATTTCCTGCCAGGCCAGAGTTGCGTTGCGAGAAGTTGGGAGCAGCCGCGTTTTGGGGCGCGTGGCCCGACCCGCGAATAATTAGCGGCGCAGTTCTCTGTCGTCCCGATTCGCGGGGCCTGGCGGCGTCACTTCCGCGCGTGGCCACGCTCTGCGTTAGGAGTGGCTGTGACCTCGACGGCGTCTGTCGGCTGGCGGGCGACGCGGCCTGTGCCTGAGGCCGTTGGGTTTCGGTCAAAGGAACGCTCGTAACTTCGGGTGCCGGAGGCGACGACGGGACAGGCGCGCGGGGAACACCGAATGCCGGACGGTTCACCGACGGGTTCGGCCTCTGCGCGGCAGCAGCCGTAGTGAGAACAGTGGTGCCGTTGTTCAGTCCGCTGTCAGCCCACGCAATTGCGGCGCTTGAAGAGGGTGCCCGCGGAGCAGATGGCGCGTGCGGGGCGGACATCGCCTGCGGACGGAAGACGGTAAGCGCTCGGCCACCGGCTTCGAGCCGCTCGCCGCGCTCACCCTGGGGCACGGCGAAGGCGGAGTAGTGCACGGTCACCGGGTTAATCCGGGTGTGAGTTGCTGCGGCAATACGCTCGGCCGGGATGCCATGGTTAAAGACCCGATGGTGATCACCCACGATTTTGTTCACCTCGACGGTTCGGTTGCAGAGCGTCGTAACCCGGTCGCGCGGCAAAGCGAAACGGGCGAGCCGGTTGTCGCAAAAATTCTTCGCTGGAACGAAGGTGAAACGACTGGCGGCGATTCCGAAATCGAAACTGAAGCCGACCGAGCGCCCCAGGTAAGTGAAGCCGAGTCCGGGCCGGAAGCAGGCCGCCGGGGGCAAAGGCGCCCAGCCGCAATAATCGTTCGAGTACCTCCAGGAAACCCAGGAGGGGCCCCACACGTTGTCAGGCGCCCAGCACCAGCCGAGACGGCTATGACAGAACCATCGGCCATAATGGAACGGAGCCCAACCCCACGAATAATCCGACAGCCAGTACCAGCCGCAATCGGTGTAAACCCAATGGCCGCGATCGCAATAGGGCCGCCAGGAATGATTGATGACAACCACAGACGGCTGCCAGCAGCGACCATAGCCGCCAACGTCGAGCCAGGTACCGTAGGGGGCCAGTGCATCATAGAAAACCGCGTTCGCAGGCTCCGCCGGGGGCGGCATCGCCGGAGCTTCGGCAATGGACTCCGGCGCGGGGGCAGGCTCCACTGCCGCAGGCTGAGGTGCGGCCTCGGGCGAGGGAGAGCTGATCCCGAATGCCGCCTGTGCTGCGCTGGCAGCCGCGCTGAGCATCAGATTATCGTGCAGCAACATCGCCGTAATGACCGCCGGAGGCACCCCGACATCGTTCAGGTAGATGATTTCCTCCGAGCCGAGACTAAACGTTCCCGTGGAATTCGTGACGTAAGCGAGCATGATCCCCTCTTCGACACCCGATTCGGCGAGTCGAATCATTTCCGAAAGCGCGCTGGTTGGGTGGAGGTCGGGAGGAAGAGATTTTTCCGTAGAAACGGGTTTGGCGGGCGCAGTGGATACGTCCGCTTCAGGCGTTTGTTCTCCGGAGGCAACGGCCGCGATCGGTTGCGCGGTTTCGACGTAATTCAAGTCGTTTACAGGAGCCGCCGCTGCGGTGGTCTCGAGCGAGATGCCGCCCTGGGGCGAACACCCGCCTACTAACGGAAGAGCTGCCAGCGCCAATCCCAGGCCGAGATTTTGCAGGATGTTGACTTTCATAAGCGCCTGCGAGTGGCGGTGACATATCGCATCGTCACTCATAAGATCGACTCAGAACCTGTATTAGTTATTCATCTTCGCGAGAGGCTTCGCCGGCCTGCGTCGTCGAGGCTGAAGAATCACGGGAGCGGGAGCGAGGACGCTTCGTCCGCTCGTTCTTCAGAACGTGCGCCCCCGACACGTGGACGGGGGCGTCCGCGCTCCTTTTCCGAATCCGTCCTGCCGAGTCCACGTGGGTGAAATATTGTATCGCACCGGGCGCGCCCCGGTCCTTACCTTGAGTTGTATGCGCAAGATCAACACCAACGAACTGACTGAACTGACCTGGTCCTCTCCGAAGGGAAAGTTCAAGGGAGCCGGCAAGCAGGTCTCGGAGGCACTGGGGCGCAAGCCGCAATCCACGGATCTGAACGAGCGGCATCCGTTCGACGTCGAAATTCTGCGGATCCCGCCGGGCCAGGTTCCTTACCCATATCATTTGCATAGCGCCCAATGGGAGTTTTACCACGTGATTTCGGGGAGTGGCCTCGTTCGGCATCAGGAGGGAACGACGCCCATCGGCCCCGGTGATGCTTTCCTGTTTAAGCCGGACGAACCGCACCAGCTCGTCAATTCTGATTTCGAATCGGGTCAGGACCTTATCGTCTATGTTGTGGCGGACAACCCCATTGGAGAGTCGGTGTATTATCCGGACAGCAAAAAGTGGGGCGTGCGTTCACCCGAGCGCCGTATCTTCCGCGGGGAAGCGTTGGATTATTTCGATGGAGAAGAGTGACGGTCAAATTTTGCCGTCGGGCGGACAAATCAGGCTAAATTGTTCGCGCGCGAGCCAACCGGTAGCGCGGTTGGTTCGGACCATGATGTAGTTGCCGCGCGCGCGGAGGGTGCGGACGGGGTCACCGGGACTCAACCGGGTTACGGTCTCTGCTTCCAGGGTTGGGGTCAGTCGAAGGGGAGCATCTTTTTCCAGGACATATCCAAGGCGCGAGCGCGAGCGGACGCCCAGATGCGCCGGCACGCTCAGCAGGAATATCATCACACCAATAGCGCCCAGGGCCTGGTGCCAGGCGGCCTTGGGACGACGGAACATCGCGGGCAGCGTGGCCATTCCAACCGCCAGCCAAAGGCTCGAACCGGCGAGCCAGGCCCACCAGTTGACCGGTAGCCAGGTGGACACGACTTCATTCCACGATAATTCGGGAGGTTCAAGTTGCGCGGCCTTTCGGGCAAAACGCAAATTCACCCGCGCGGATTCGTTAAACGGATCCAACCAGAGCGCCTGTTCCCAGGCCAGAACAGCTTGGCCCACTTTCCCGAGCTGCCATTCGGCCAGGCCCAGGTTTTGAAGCGTGCCGGAGGCGGGATGCAGAGCGGCAGACTGGCGGAATGTGATAACCGCACGTTCGAAGTCGGAGGCCTTGTAGGCCTGCGTGCCGGCGATGAACGACGAGTCGGAGGCAGCGCTGCGGGCGATCGTCGAGCCAGCGAGCCAGGCGGTTAAAGCGAGAAGCCGCGCGTTACGCAGAAGAAATCCCAAATCACAAAGCCCAAACCCCAAAAAAATCCCAAATCTCAACTTCGAAATTTCGAAGGCACGAAACATTCGATTTGGAGTTTGGACGTTGGAGTTTTTTTGGAATTGGGGATTTGTGGTTTGCACGTTCGCCTTTGGCAGATCACAATTTCGCCTCCAAACCTTCAAGAATCCGTTCGAGCTCGGGCTCAAGGACGAGCAAGTCGCGGGCGCTCTCGGAGGAAACCGCAAAGCGCTCGGCGTCCGAAGCCGTGAAAAGACGCCGCACGGCCGACGCCGTCGTCGAGCCATCCGGTCCATCCACCGAACCGAGCAGTTGCAGGACGTCGCCACCGACCAAAGCGCGGGGTTCGGCGGGGAAATGGGGCGCACAAGCGACGCGCAGGGCGCTGACGGCCGCGGCGGCGAACCGGGGCGCGTCCCCAGTACGGGCCGCGCGACGCATAGCGCGCCATTCACGGCGCAACGCCCGCCGCGCGCGCCGGCGCAGGAGGATTTGCGGATGTTGTTCCAGATACTGGCGGCGCCTGTCCCAGCCCCACAAGCCGACAAAGACCATTGCTGGCCCGAGTTGCGCAAATGGAAACCAGGCCTGTTGCTGCAAGGGCGCCAAGCTGTCAGAACAGCGGCCTGGAGCAGGCGCGAGGCCGCTAAGAGCAAGAACTTCTTCAGTCTCTGGAGCAGTCGCAGCCTCCTGCAAAATCGACTGCCAGTCGGCGGGCGCCGAGCCGGGCTGCACCGTGACCGGCAGCGAGGGAATCGTCAGATCCACATAAACACCGCGAGCCGGATCGAAACAACTGTATGGGATCGCCGGGGTGGAGCGCGCTTCCTCGGTCATGGGAATAAGCGTGTACTCGAAGCCGGCGTATCCATGGGCCTGCACTAGCCGCGCCGGCTCGCCCTCGGGAGTGGCGGCCAGCACCTGCCAATCGCGCACTTGCGGCGCAGGCGGGGCGACCAGGCGGGCGAAGCCGGCACCGCTGCGCACCGCCACGGTGAGCTTTACCGGGTCGCCGACGCGCAGGAGGTTGGTGGCCAGGACCGGTGGGTCAACGACAAACGCGCCGATTGCGCCGGTGAAACCCGGCAATTCGCCTGCTGTTGGCAGCGGCCGGACCGTCAGTTCGACGGGATCGGATTCCACCAAGGTGTATTGCGGAGGGCCGCCGGGACCGGCAGCCTGATTGTTGGTCCCGACTGGAGCCGCACCACCGCTGAGAGCGGTGAAGCCCTGGGCGAACGGGCTGATTTTACCGGTGATGACCGGTGTGAGCACAGTTTCATAAATGGAGGTTGTGAAGTTGGTCCCACCGCGCATCATGCTTTCAATTCGCTGGCGCACGGCGCTCTGGTCCACAATGAATCCTTCACCGCCCAACTGGACCAACATCAGCATCTGCGCCAGGCCTGCTGAGGACGCGGCAAGGGCTACGCGCGCATTCACAGGCTGGCCGACATACAGATTCGTTGCTGGAATTTCCATGACTGGTTGGGTCGGCGGAGGCGCGGCCGCGGTGCTGACGACGCTCAATGTCGCCGCGGGCACCACGATGGGTTTTCCGGAGACGTTCACCGTGAACTCAGCAACCGTGTAGTCACCGGGCACCTTTGGCCGGGCGCGATAATTGAACGTCGTGCGCGGCTGGATCGAGGCTGCAACTGGCTGGAGCATTTGGCCGCGAGTGCCCGCCCGCAGATCAAGATTCGGCGGCGCGGCGATCTCGGGGCGCCACTCGATCGACTCCTCCAAAGCATTGAACGTGACCCGATAGAAAGAGAGTTGACCGGGCCCAACGACCGGAGGATCAAACCAGGCATAGGGAGTTACTGGTGAGCTGACATCAATTTTTGGCTGCGACATCATGAGAGACATCAATGGATCCTGAGGTGGATTGCCAGCCGATTGGCCGTGAGCAGAAAGCGCCAAGAAGCACGAAGCACCAAGCAAACTCCAGGCAAGCACCAAATCCCAAGAACCAAATCCCAAAGAAATCCTAAATTTCAAACCCCGACTCGAACGCGCCCGATTGCACTTTGGAGTTTGGGCTTCGGAGCTTCTTTGGAGTTTGGGCGTTGGAGCTTGGGATTTGCCTGGTGCTTGGTGTTTGGTGTTTGGGATTTGGTGTTTCCCCGGTGCTTGGAGCTTGGAGCTTGGAGCTTTCCTATAGATCACCACGTCTTGCGCGAGCGGTCTTTGGGTTCGGCGAGAGGGCCTTGAACCATCGGCAGCCGACGCTCGCTGTCCAGCTTGTAACCTTCAAGCAGCCATCCGGCTTGTTCCGGAGAAAGCGACATTTCACGCCCCGATTTGGAGGCCACTTCCTTTTGTCCAGCTTGCGGGCTCGGTTGCTGGTCCTCATCCTCATCGTCCTCGCCTGCGCCGGGCGGCATTTGTGAGCCTGGGATTCGGGATTTGAGCTGCTTCAGCTTATCGCCGAGCTTGTTGCACATTCCGGCACACGAGCTGCACTGCAGCTTTAATTGGATGACTCTGTCCACCAGTTGCGCGATCCGCCGGTCAACCACATCCGCATTTTGGCGCGCGTCGGCCTGAGTTCCGTCCAATTCGAGTGAGCTTTTGAAATCACCGGAGGCGCGCTGCCATTTAACCAGGGTCGCTCCGTGGGCTTTGAGTGCCTGGAGTACAGCTTCCCTGGCCGCCTTGAGTTCCCTGCGCCTGCCGCGGCCTTGAACGTAGGCGGCAACCATCTTCTGCACGTCGTTGCTTTCGAGGGCCGCGTCCGCCGCCTGGAGCGCTTCCTCACCCTGTTGTTCGGCCACCTGAGACATGGTGGCAGCCGATTGAGCCGAAGGTCCCTTTTTTAATTCCTCGATCCCCTGCCCGAAGCGGACGTGGCCCAAGTTGTACAGCGCGGGCGTCTGGAGCCGCTGGTTCTGGCTCGCCAGGGCCGTCTCGAAGTACGCCTCCGCCTCGCGAAGTTTGTCGGCGCGCAGTTCTCGAGTGCCGGCGTTAAAGAATTCACGGGAGTTGGTGGGTGGAGCGGCATTCGTGGCAGTGTCGCGCGAGGAGTCGGCGGAAGCGATTGCCGAGGCGCAAAGTAATGAAAGGGCAATTGCCACGCTGTGGCACCGGGGGTGTTTCTTCCGGTGCTGCTTCATCCCGGCAACAGTGGTCATGGCAGAATAATAAGACAGTCCGCTGTCCCGCGCAAGACTGTTATGACCGGGGTGTTGGCCGGGGAACGTGTTCCCGCCTTCTCGTGCCGAACAGCGATTCCATCACCAGCAGCCCCAACGCGGCTGCTAGAGGCAGATGAAACCGGTCCACGCCAAACTTAGGGGCAGAGGTGGCGCCGCTGCTTTGATTCAGCGCCTCGGCCGCTATTCGGACTTTGGCTAGCCCCTCGCCAAGCGGCCCCAAAGGATAATAGGCGCCACGGGTAGCTTGTGCGATCGCCTGAAGCGTCGGCTCATCCAACCGGCTCCGGACGACCTGGCTGTTCGAATCTCGCAGCAGTTCTGGCTTGCCCTGCTCGTTGACGACTTCGATTTCCGCTCCGGCCGGCGTGCCCACGCCGACGGTGAAAACCACGACGCCTTCTTTGGCGAGTTTTTCGGCCATTTTGACGCCGCCTTTCTCCAGATCCTCGCCATCCGTCAGTGCGATTAACAGCTTTTGCCGCTCCGTTTTCTGGAGGGCGTGGTAGCCTTCATCGAGGCCCTGGCCCAGGTCGGTGCCGGGAATCGGAATCGTTTTATCATCGATGATCGTCAGCGCCTCCTGAAACGCGCCATAATCGTACGTGAGCGGACATTGAAGAAAAGACTGGCCGGCAAAGGCGACCAGTCCGACGCGACCGCGTCCGCGGCGTTGGACGAAATCGAGAATGGCCAGTTTGGCGCGTAGCAGTCGGCTTGGCCTGACATCGGAGGCCAACATGCTGCGCGAACAATCCAGGACGAAGACGACGTCCTGGCCGAGCAACTGTCCGGCATTGGCCAGCTCGCCCCATTGTGGCCGTGCCAGGGCGAGGCCGATGCCGGCGACCGCCAGCACCAACAGCCCCTGTTTCACCACGCGCCTTGGCGGGCTATGAGAGCGGAGCAAGTCCTCCAGGAACTGGGGCGCGGCCAGTTGCGCCAATTGACGACGCCGCGCCCACGCCGAATATCGGTGCACGAGCAGCAGCAACAGCGGTCCCAGCACCGCCAGCCATAGCCAGCGAGGTTCAGCGAAATGCGGATGGGTAAAATTCATGACGCGAATGACTAATGACTAATGTCGAATGTCGAAAGAATGACGAAGCCCGATGACGAAGCCCGAAACTCGAAGCCGCTGGTCGGCCCATGCTTTTCGAACTTCGTCCACCCTCCCCAGCAGCACCGCGTCGCACTAGTCGTTTCTCCACTTGCTACGGAGGACGGGTCATTCGGATTTCTTTCGTCATTTGTCATTCGTCATTTCCTCAGGGCACTCGGCGGAACCGTGTATTGACCAGCAGCAGTTCGATCGCCAGCAAACCGAAGGCGGCCAGCAACGGCCATTGAAACAAAGGGCGATAAGTCGTAAAACGGCGGAGTTTGACCTCAGTTTTCTCGAGTCGATCGATATCGTTGTAGATGTTCTGTAACTCGCGCCGATTGGTCGCGCGGTAGAATTTCGCGTTCGAGAGCGCCGACATTTTGCCGAGCACCGAGTAATTAGCCGGTTGCAGCGTCAGCGCCGGAATGACGTTGCCATTCGGATCGAGGCGGAGCTTGCCGGTGGACGGATCGAAGAGCGGCAATTGGCACGGTTCCTCGATGCCGATGCCGATGGTATAGACTTTCTCTCCCATGGCGGCCGCCAGTTGCGCCGCCGGCACAGGATCAATCTCGCCTCGATTGTTATCGCCATCGGTCAGCAAAATGATGATGCGGCTCTTGCTGTCCTTGAGGCTCTTGAGTCGGCGGGCACCGGCAGCGGCCGCGTCGCCAATGGCGGTGCCCAGATCACGGATGAGGCCCACATGCAGCCGATGCAGGTTTTCAATGAGCCAATCATGGTCAAGTGTCAGCGGGCTGGCCAGATAGGGCACGGCGGAAAAGACGATCAGCCCCAGCCGATCGCTCGGCCGACGCCGGATAAAATCCTCGAGGACTTGTGAGGCGATGTCGAAGCGCGAAACGCGCTCGCGCGGTCCGCTCATGTCCAGGGCCATCATCGACCAGGAAAGGTCGAGCACGAGCATGATGTCCACGCCGCTGGCCTGGGTTTCGATGTGATCGTTGGCGAAGCGCGGCCCGGCCAACGCCACCACGCAAAGGCCCACCGTCAAGATCCTCAAGAACCACAACAGGCGGCCCGCCGCCGCGCGCGCCGCCGCCCCCGCCGCTCGGGCGATCTCGGCGCTTGGGAATCTGAGAGCTGACAATTTGCCGACGCGCCCGTGCAAAATCGCATAGACCGGCAGCAGCGCCAGCAGGGCGAGCACCCACGGATACTGAAACTCAAAGGCGCCAGGCATGGCTGGAAAATGGAATAATGGAGTGGTGGAGTGATGGAGTGCCGTTCTCTTTCATCGCTTCGCCGCCTCCGTGTTTTGCTCCGCTCGGCGCAGCTCGGCGCGGCGTGCTTCGCCCGACTCAATGAGTTTCAACGCCTGCGCGACTCCTTCGAACGGCTGCGAATCAGTCAGAGGCGCAAATTTGCGCTCATCGCACCTGCGCAGATACTCGCTGACTGAGGTGGAGAAGTGAGCGCCAAACTTCTGAGTGCCGGAAATCAAACTGCAAAATTCGGTCGTCGTGAGTTCGTTCGGCGGCAGTTCGAAGGCGCGAATCAAATAACGTCGCAGGACTTGGGAGGCCCGGCTCAGGAGGGCGCCATCCTCGGGATGGTTGCGCAACTGCTCCAGCTCCTGCCGGGCCTGAACCTCGGGAGCCACGGCGACGACTGGCCGAGGGCGCAGTGCCCACCACAATGCGACGCCGACAAGCCCCATCAAAGCGACACTGGAAAAGACCACCCAAACTCCATGCTGTTCCCAAAAAGAGGGCGGCAGTTCGCCTCGCGGCGGCCGAAGTGGCGGGATGTCGTCCCGGCCGGTGTTCGTGGCAGCCAGGAGAGAGCAGGGTGAACACAGCAAACAAAGCGCGAAGCACTGAAGCCAATGACGAAATCCGAATTCCGAAACCCGAAAGAATGACAAAATCCGAATTCCGAAGCCCGAAACTCCTATCAGCCAGTGAAAAGATTTCGTTCGGACTTCGGGTTTCGGATTTCTTTCGGGCTTCGGCATTCGTCATTCGGTTTTTCACCCGCGTCTTCGGCCGCGTCGCGTCTCAAAGAAATGCTGCAGGGTTTGGGCGAAGGCGTCCGCCGTGCTGAAGCGCAAAGTGTCCACGCCGGCGCGTTGCAGGGCGCGGTCCAGCTCGGCCAACCGCTCGGCGTTGGTATCGGCAAACTTCCTCCGCACGGCGGCACGGCTCGAGTCCAGCTCTAACAATTCCCCGGTCTCGGCGTCTTCAACCGTCAGCAATCCCGCCGGCGGCAACGTGCTCTCGCGCGGGTCGTGCAGGTGCAGGCAGACCAGGTCGTGTCGCGCGTTGGTCAACCCAAGTTCCTGGAGAATGCCGCGTCCAGCGTCTGGCAGCGGTGCTGTTGGACCGAAACAATGCAGAAAATCAGTGAGGAGAAACACAATGGAACGACGTCGCAACACGTGGTTCAGGAAGGCTAGCGCTACAGGCGTGTTGGTGGCGCGGCTCTTCGGTTCGAAAAACAGCATCTCCCGCAAGATGCGCAGAATGTGCCGTCGTCCCTTGCGCGGCGGCAGGAATAATTCGATCTGATTGGTGAACAACAGTAGCGCGACTTTGTCGCTGCTACGCGCGGCGGAGATGGCCAGCGTGCCCGCGACCTCGGCGGCGAACTCGCGTTTGGAACGCCGCAAAGAACCGAAGGCCGCCGAGGCCGAAACATCGACGGCCAGGACCATGGTAAGCTCACGCTCCTCACGGAAGCGTTTAACGAACGGGCGACCCATCCGGTAGGTGACATTCCAATCGATGTCCCGCACTTCGTCGCCGGGGATATACTCGCGCAGTTCCTCGAAATCCATGCCACGCCCCTTGAAATGGCTCAGGTAAGCACCGACCATGGTGTCGTTCACCAGGCGATTAGTACGCACCTCGACGCGGCGGACGGACTCGAGAAGCTCAGACAGATTCATCGTCGGGGGTCAACGGAGTGTCGAGGGTCGGGTGTCGAGGGGGCGGAACACACTCGTCGCTCGCGGGGATTGAGGTGTCGTCCCTCAGGTAGGACGTTGCGCTTGAGCGCGGTTTCTCCATCTGCTGCTGGAGTGTGCTGATTGTCTTAGTCAATATTGAGATAATCTCGTCTGCCAGCGCCGTCCGAGCCTTGATTATCTCTGGCCCGATCCAGTGTTTGAGCCGCACATACCTGCCTCGCGTTTCTCGAGCTGAACCACGGGAGAAATCCAGAAAACGAACGTACTCGCCGCGGCTTAGGCGGCCATAACCCTCCTCGATGTTCGCACAGATGGAATCTGCGCTGGCGACATGTTGGACAACCAATCGATAGCAGCGAGGGTCGCCCCTGAGATCTGCCATGTCTTGCACGACGAAGTCAAAGAGTTCCATGGCCTTCCGATAAGCGCCGAAATTCTCCAACGCGTATTGGCTCATATTTCTTGTCTTTCACTCGACACCCGACACTCGCCACTCATTTGCCTATGGCACCGGCACGGCGTTAAAGATCTTTTTGATAATGGCATCCGTCGTCACCGCTTGCGCTTCGGCCTCGTAGGTTAAAATCAGCCGATGACGCAACACATCCGGCCCGATGCTCTTGACGTCTTCGGGCGTGACATACTCGCGGCCCTCGAGCAGCGCCCAGGCTTTGGCGGCGAGTGTCAGGTAGATGGTCGCGCGCGGCGAGGCGCCGAACTGGATGAAATGCTTCACCTCGAGCTTGTACTTCTCCGGTGTCCGCGTCGCGAAAACCAGGTGCACGACGTACTCGCGCACCTTGTCGTCCACGTGAATTTGGTCCACCAGCTTGCGTGTGTGCTGGATCTCCTCTAACGGGATCACGGGCGCGACCCGCGTTTCCGGCGAAGTAAAGGCCATCCGGTCCAGAATTTTGCGCTCCTCGTCGAACGAAGGGTAGTCCAGCAGGACCTTGAACATGAACCGGTCCACCTGCGCTTCCGGTAGCGGATAAGTGCCTTCCTGGTCGATGGGATTTTCCGTTGCCAAGACGAGGAACGGCGAGGGCAGCGGCATCGTCTCGCCGCCAAGGGTCACCTGTCGCTCCTGCATTGTCTCCAGCAGCGCTGATTGCACCTTCGCCGGCGCGCGATTGATTTCATCGGCCAACACAAAGTTAGCAAAAACGGGACCCTTGGTGGCGTGATATTTGCCGTCTTGCGGACTGTAGATCAGCGTTCCAACGATGTCGGCGGGCAACAGGTCCGGCGTGAACTGAATTCTGTGAAATGTCGCGTGGATGGCCGCTGCCAATGTTCGGACTGACATGGTTTTCGCCAGCCCCGGCACGCCCTCCAGCAGAACGTGGCCATTGGCCAGCAGGCCAACCAGCAGCCGGTCCACCAATTGCTCCTGGCCTACGATGACTTTGCCAATTTCGGCCCGCAGCTTTCCTATCCAGCCCGCTGCCGCCTGCACTTGTTCACTCAAAGGTGTGCTCATTGGCGAGCACTCTAGGCGAGTGGAACTGCGGACTCAAGTTATCTGCATTAATGGTGCATGTCATGTGTCTTGCGGCGGCGGCCGCCCTCGGCCATAGTCCAGCTTTCGACTCGATGGGATCTCCTTGGATCACCTTCGATTGTTACGGCACGCTCGTTGACTGGCACACGGGCTTTTCGAGGATTATGGGACCGCTGGTGGGAGAGAGGACGAAGGAATTACTGCACGCCTACCACGATTTCGAGCGCCAGGTCGAAGCTGAGCGCCCGTACCGGTCCTACAAAGATGTGCTCACAACGTCTCTGCTCCGGGCCGCGCGAAAAGTACGCGTCCCTCTCTCCGAAGCCCAGGCGCGGACGCTGCCGCAGTCATGGGCCGCTCTTCCAGTATTCGCCGACGTGGAACCGGCCCTGTCCGAGTTGCGCTCGGCGGGCTATAAGCTGGGCGTGCTGACCAACTGCGACGACGATCTTTTCGAGCAAACAAATCGTCGGTTCCGCCAGCCTTTCGATATGGTCATTACCGCTGAGCGCATCGCCGACTACAAACCTTCCTTGAGCCATTTTCGGCAGTTTTCTCAGCTTTCGGGGGTTGCTCCAGCGAATTGGATTCATGTGGCATGCAGTTGGTTTCACGATCTAGTTCCGGCGCGCGAGTTGGGTATCGCCAGGATCTGGCTCGACCGGGATCTGACAGGCGAGGACCCCACGATAGCCACCCGGCGGCTGACTTCAGCCACAGACTTGGCCAGGACTGTCAAACAGTTGCGCGACGCCGCGCCATGAATCAGGCCGAGTCACGCGACCCGGATTTGGAGGGTCTGGCCGGCCGCGATTTTTGTTTCCGAAAGGAGAATGATCCGGAGTTGGTTGCCTGAGATTTCGTGTGAAGCCTTGACGACGCGCGTGTTCAAGCGGACACGGACCGAAGACGCGGGCGCGCTTTCGAGCAGGACCAGTGTGATCGTCCTCAGGCGCAGCTTGCCCCACGCCAGGTAAATTTCCGCCTCGAACGATCCCCCTTGCAGCTTCTGAGAGAATGAGCCCCAGCCTTCCGCGGCCGTGAACGGCGCCTTGAAATTCTGAGGTGTTAGGCGCGGCGCGAAGCCGATGTGCTTCCTCGGCCCGTGATAGCTGAAGCCGCACGCGGCGAGGAAGACGCCATAGCTGGCCATGCTCCGCGCGTAATGGTCGCCGCACTCGACTTCATTCCAGGGATTGCGCCGCGAAGCGTGATACCGGTCATGTACCGCCCGCGCCAAGGCCAGTCCTTCCGTGACGAGCCCTTCCCAAATCATATGACCGGCCACCTGATACTCGAAACCGTTCATGCATTCGTTGAAATAGCCTGCCGCCCACTCCGGGCCTTTGCCCTTGGCCTGCGCGTAATCCCAATCCGAGCGCGGGAAGGTGCACATGAGCAACCCGGCTTCGCCTGGCATGGCATACCAACGGCCCGCTTTGTAAGCTTCACGATAAGGCCCCACGTCGGGCGTGAAATTGTAGCGCCAGAGTGATTTCAAGGCCGAGACCGTCTGCTCCTGCGGCAACACGCGTGGCAGGCCGACCTGGAACGCCCAGCTTTGGCCGAACACCTGATCAATTTCGCAGCCGCTGCCTGAGTTGATTGCGTCCAGATGCTGAGGGTCAGGCCGGTTCCGGAAATAGCCGTCCGCATAAAGCTGGTTCACGAAATTTTTCTGGCCGGCCTGAAAAATGGACCTGCACTTTTCGGCGTACGCCGTGTCGCCCATTTCCAGCGCCATGGCTTCTGCGGCCCGCAGCGCCGCCAGATACAATCCACTCAGCCATGCGACCGGGCCGAACCAATCGGTGTCCAGCGTGTTGTGTTGGTTGCCTTCGATTAGGCCGTCGCCATTGCCACCCTTGGCAATGAGCCAATCCATCGCTTTTTTAATTCGCGGCCAGGTGCGCCTGAGAAAGGCGTCGTCGGCGGACATCTGGTGTTCGCGCAGCGCGCGCAGGATCGTTCCAGCCTGGGCATCAATGGCCGGGATATCGTTGAACTCGCCCCGGAAATGGATCGCGCCGTCGGGCTGCAACGCCAGGCCCAGATCCACCTTTTCGCGAGTCTGTCGCTCCAGTTCGGGAAACAGCCGTGCCACAGCGTGCGCGTACTGCCAGACGTGACCGCAGGTCCCTTCGCAACAACCAACGCCTTCCCAGGCGTAGAACCGACCATTGCCGAACCGATGGCAGGTAGAGGTCGCCAGGATCGAGGTGTTGAGAAACGTCCTGTCGAGGAACCAGTAGGGGAGCGTCGAATCGTACCAAGTGTCGTGCCACAATCTTGTTTGGCTGGTGAGACGTGCAACGTTCCTGGCCACATACGCGGCCACTGCATGAGCGGAATCGAAGCGCCTTGCGTAGAATCTTCCCGGCGGCAAGCGGCTCAGATGCAAATTGGGCATATGCCAAGCGAGGACAAAGGTCGCCTGGGTTACGGCGCCGGGAGCGAGTTTGAACTTGCGTGTGAGCAAACCAACCAACTCTTGGTCGAACGGTCTGGTTGAGGTTTTGCTCGACCGCTTGGCCTCACCCATCAAAGCTGCAGCGCCGTGATCACGCGGTCGTGCCTCAAGCAGCGCCAGCACCATGCTGCCGAAGTCCTCCTGTTGCGCCAGGGGCCCGAGCGGCATACCCGGGCGGTCGCTGAAAACAATATTGTCCACGCCGATGTTTCCCCAGCCCCCGGATTCATTCTCAACTATCTGCAGCCGAGCCGGCTTTCCCGCCCAACGACGAACATCCCAGCTCATCGGCTTCATATGGTTGTCGTTTTCGCCGGTGGCGGTTCGGACCACTCGCTCCTCGACTAGCAGATTCATGCAGGTCGTGTCCTTGTGTGCGCCGCCGCCGATCAGGAAGGTGATGTAGTTCCGCTCGATGACAAAAGGCGGGCTGGTGAGCGTGCCAATAGCGGCATCTCTGGCTTCAACCGTGTTTGCCGGAGCGGAAGCGTGGGTATTCACAACGCGCCGGCCTTTGCCGCCCACGTCGCCCTGGTAGCTGGGGATCTTCGCCATTTCGACCGGGCCGCTGCCGAAAGCTACCCCGGTCACGGCCCAGTCGCCGTATGTCTCATGCTCGAAATCCTCGAACAGGATGTCCGGGCGCTGGGACGGCTCCCCAGCTGGTGCTTCCTCGGCCCTGCATTCGAGTATGAGCGCGCCTGCGCGCCGAACTACGCGGTTGCGTCGAAGGCCGTCACGCAGTTGCGCGCTGTAAAGGCAGACGGCGTTCTCCAGCCAGCCGGCCAGTTCGGCCTCCACGACGCCGCGACTGTGGTTCGTCACAGTGAATTGCATGATTGTAGCCGGCAGCGACGAAGCTTCCGTGTCCAACGGCACAAATGGGGAAAATGCTTCGAGGCGGACGCTCACTGGCGAATCGGCATCGCGGTATTCAACGACACCTATCGGGCATTCGCCGCGGAACGAGACATCGCGCCAATGCGCTCGATCCAGCGGCCGCTCTTGGACTTTGTTGCCGCTCTTGATCCGCAGAGCGAAACCCTGGTCCAGCGGCGACGATGGTCGCAGCGGCTTGGCATAATGCTCGGCGCCAGTGGCAATCCGGCGGTTGAAAATGTCCCAGTGCCACAGTTTGCCGTCGCCCCCGAGATAAATCTGGCCGGCGCAAATGCCGCCGATGGGCATTCCGATCTTTTCGAGTTCCGAACCGCGATATACGGCAGCCTGGCCGCGCTCAGTGAGGGACTTGAGCCATTCGGGGCGCAGCTTCTTGTCGGCGGGAACAAGTTTCTCGAAGTCGGCGCGTGTGAAAGGCCCGGCCATCGCCGGCCAGGAGTGGAAGGCGAGCGCGGCGGCGCTCAGGCCGACCGATTTGAGGAATTCTCGCCGGCCAAGACTGGCCGTCGCCGCCAGTTGGTGGCAACTGCATGCTGGGCCGACGCAATTCTTTGTGCCGCGTCCGTCCACAAGCCACGACGCTAGTCGGCTAACTCGCCTTCCGCACTCGGGCGAGCCCGAAAGCTGCAGCGAGCGCCACCACAAATGCCGGCACTGCAGTCAGAATCGGCCAAATGATGAGCGCCATAGCGAGTCGGCGTTGGTGGCTCGATGTTGTCTGGGCATGAACAGCATGAACCCCTGCCGCGACTGCCAGCCCGAAGGCCCCCAGGGCAGCCGCCAGTGATACGCGCAGAGCCGTAACGACGGGCGAGTTGTGCAGCCGGAAGTGCTCGCAGGCAATGTGGCACGCGAACGCAGCGGCGCTGATCACCCACGCGGCCAGTCTCCAGGTCACTCGCATCGGATTGGACGCAGACGACCCGGCGAGCGCACCGAATACGGTACCAGCGGCAAGGTACACGACGCCCAGGAGTAACACCGCCGGAAGCCACCGTTTGTGACCTGGGTCGTCCATTGCCAAAACGCGAGCGCCCGCCATCAGGCTGATCGCCGAGCGCGAGAGCGTCGCAGCAACCCTAGCCGCTTACCTGAGGACTGCCTGGTGAAACTCCTTCCAGTCGTCCAGATTGTTGAGATTCACCGCGTCCTTGGGGCAACCGCCGTCATCCGGTAACGCGTTGGCGCCGAGGATCGCCTTGCGCGTGTCGTCGTCGTGGTTATACCCGCGGATGGCGGCATTGAGTTTTTCGACGGAAGCCTTGTCCAGCTTCGTGCCGTTCTTTTTGACCCAGGCTTCGAACTGCGGATAGGTAGGCTTGCTTTGTTTAACAAACGAAATAACGGCGTCGCGGTTCAGGCCGAGGCCGTCGATGACCATTTGGTCGTAACCTTTTCCCGCCCCCGGGTAGCCCGGCGCGAGTTTGCCGCATGATTCGAGCGAAAGTTTGAGCCAAAGCCGCGGCAGGTGCAGCACGCCTAACGGACCAGCTACGCCGGAACTGATGAGAGGAACGATTGTATTCATAATATTTGTCCTGTTTGTATTGGGTTTGACGGCCAGAGCGTAGAAAGAGATTGTACGTCCGGTCAATGCCAATCGCGCGCGGAATCCATTGCGACTCTTTGAAGCCACAAACCAGCAAATTAGAACCGTGACTCAGGAACGATGGCGCATGGACGGAGCGGCTCTGTTGACCGGCACTTTATGGGCAATAGTTTTTTCGACTCTGGCGGGCACGCCGCTCAAGAGTCCCAAACGGCTGATCAACCAGAATTCGGTTGATCTGAGCCCCTTGTTCCATTGGTGGACCAACCGTGCCGGCGACCGACCTCTTCGAGCGTGGATCCACATCACCGGAGCCATTGTGGGGACAAATTCCTGGGGCTGGGTCGTGAATGCGCAGGTGGAGGGCGAAGGAACCGGGGAAACAACATCCGCCGCGCACACCGGCAGAATCGGCGAGAGAAAAATCATTCTCGAAAATCCCCCCCGTGGCGAACAGTCAGAGTTTCTTGGCCTGAGAAGGCAACTAACGGCCCTGGAAGCCCAGCACCACGCAATCGATTCCCAAGTCGCGGAGGCCGAGCGGCATATCAAAGCGATCGCCGACCAGCAGAAAGGCAGCCGTCAGCACCACTCCAGACGCCTAGCGCAGGAAGCCGCTTCCTGGAAGCAGGCCGAGAATCAGGCCAAAGAGCAATTAAAGCCTCTCGGCAAACAAATCGCCGAAGTCAATGCCAGGCTCGCAACATTCCCGGACCGCGAGCGTTACTCGGTGAATTGTCTGGCACTCGACACGGGCCGGGAGGTCGGCGGTATCCATCTCTATGATCATGGTATGGCGCTCAAATGAAAACGGACCCCATACTTCAGAGCTGCAATCCAGACCGCGGTTGAGAAAGCGCACATTTCGATTTTCGGGAACGAATAAGAGTCCCAGTGAAAGACCAAGGAGGTTGGGTGGCGGAATCATGGACACTGCTTTCATGCCAGTTAACATGGTGATCGTGATACACTGGGATCGGCAGTTTGTTTTCGCTCAATCCGCCTCGGATAGCTGCCCAACCGCGGGAGTGCTATGCTAGCGGGAGTATGGCTGACAAACGCATCGCAATGGCACAACGCAAGCAAGTCGCGTTGGTGGCGCACGACAATAAGAAGCGGGACCTGGTTGAATGGGCGAGGTTTAATCGAAATGTGCTGGCCGAACACCAGCTTTACGCCACCGGCACGACCGGCGCCATCCTCGAGCAAGAGTTGAACCTGGAAGTCACGAAACTGAAGAGCGGGCCGCTGGGCGGCGACCAGCAAATCGGCGGCAAAGTCTCTGAAGGGGAAGTTGATTTCATGATCTTCTTCTGGGACCCGCTCGAACCGCAGCCGCATGACCCGGACGTCAAAGCGCTGCTCCGGCTGGCTGTGGTCTGGAACATTCCGATCGCCTGCAACCGGGCGACCGCGGATTTCATTATCTCGTCCCCACTTATGACGGGCAAGTATGAGCGGTTGGTGCCTGACTACGAGGCCTACCAAGCCCGCAAGTTCCCCTCCATCGGAAATTGAGCTCCGCTGCGGCAAATCAGGGAGCCGCAGCGCCGACCGCAGCATGTTTCAGCTCGTTTTCCGTGGAGGGGTTATGTTCGTCTGGCTCGGTGACCGCCGTGATCCTGTCTTCAGGCGTAACTCCTGCGCTTCGCGCTCTGCAACGCAGTCGATAAATAACCTTGACGTTTGGCGGATGAGAAACAGTCTGCCGCGTGCGCCCGAGCGACGAGACAGTCCCCAAGCTTGCTCTATCCTCAGTCACACGCGGGCAATGGCTGGTCCTGGCGGCGGCATTTCTGGGCTGGATGTTCGATGGGTTGGAGATGGGTATTTTTCCTTTGGTGGCGCGGCCGGCGTTGCAAACGATGCTGCCGGCAGCGGCAACCGAAGCACCGGACCAGTTCGTCGGAGCCTGGATGGGCCGGATTACCGCTTTGTTTTTGGTGGGAGCGGCTTGCGGCGGGGTCGTATTCGGCTGGATTGGAGACCGGCTCGGCCGAGTGCGCGCGATGACACTGAGTATTCTGACGTATTCGATCTTTACGGGTTTGTGCTTTTTCGCGCAGCAGCCATGGCATCTCGGCGCGCTGCGGTTTGTCGCGGCCTTCGGCATGGGCGGCGAATGGTCGCTAGGCGTCGCGTTGGTGATGGAAGCATGGCCGCGCGAGAAGCGGCCCCTCTTGGCGGGTCTTATCGGGGCGGCGTCCAATGTGGGGTTCGTTCTGATTGCCCTATTGGGTGTTTCTTTCAAAATCACCCTGGAGTCGTGGCGCTGGGTGATGATTGCGGGCGCGGCTCCGGCGCTGCTGGCCTTTGGCATTCAATGGTTGGTCCCGGAATCGGAGCGATGGAAGAAAGCAATCGAAGGCGGGGCCGCCAGGCCGGTCCGAGAGATTTTCTCGGGGCAACTGCGGAAGCCAACCTTACTCGCCATCGCCTTTGCCTCCGTCGCGCTGATTGGGACCTGGGGTTCAGTACAGTGGCTGCCGCTCTGGGCGGACCAGTTGACAGGCGGGAAAGTGCACGTTGCCAAAGCAATCACCGGCATGCTTTCCGGAGCGGGGGCGATTTTCGGGTCGATTCTGGGGGCAATGGCGGCGGGTCGCGTGGGGCGGCGTCCCTGTTACTTCGCCTTGTGCCTGCTTTCCCTGGCCATTTGCGGATGCTTGTTCCGTTTGGTGAGCGAGTACGGCGCAGTTTTCCTTTGGCTGGTGACCCTGACTGGCGCGGTCACGGCAGCATTTTACGGATGGTTGCCGCTCTATCTTCCCGAGTTGTTCCCTACACGTGTGCGCGCGACGGGCCAGGGTCTGTGCTATAATTTCGGCCGCATCCTCGCAGCGGCCGGGGCGCTCGCCCAAGGTCAGTTGGTCTCCGCTTACGGCGGTAGTTACGCCAGAGCCGGCGCGACAATTACACTGATCTATGCAGCCGGCCTGGTGTTGATTTGGCTGGCGCCGGAAACCAAAGGCCGGCCGCTACCCGATTAAGTTTCAAGGAAGGAAGATCTCCAGCAGAGCGATTTTTTCCCGACGGAATTTGGGGGTCGAACCGTTGAACAAAATGAACGCTCGCTGATTTGTACCGACGTATGAAAGACCAACCCTCGTCAGCCCATTGCCGGACCTGCGGACAAAGCCGGCCTCGCGTGGCCGCCATCATCGCCTTACTTGTGCTGACCGCTTTCTTAGGCACTAGCCACTTCCGACAGGGAGTGAGGCGCCAGGGGGGAAGTGAATCTGCGGGCTGGGTATCAGAAGCCGCCGTGAGCCAACCCTCCGAGCGCGCTTTCTATTATTTCCGGAGCGGTCAGTGGCAGGCCGATCTACGGACTCTGTTAAGCGCTTGCCGCTTTCTTCTCCAGCCGGACTGGGCATAGCACTGCCTCAGTCGCCAATCTGAGAAACTTTCCTAAGTCAGCCGCATCGGCATCACCACGTAGAGAAATGGCCCGTTGATTTTGAGCACTCCCGGACTGAGTTCATCAATCAATTCGATGAACACCTCGTCGTTGGGCACTGCGTTGAGCGGGTCAATTAAGTACTTCGGATTGAACGCGATCGCCAGCTCGGGCCCTTTATAATTGATGGCCAGCGATTCCTTGGCTTCGCCCACCTCGGGGGAGTTGGCCGTGATCTCGAGTTTGTTTTTCCCGAAGCTCAGCTTAACCGAGTTGGATTTTTCACTCGTCATGATTTCCGCGCGGCGCAAGGCGTGCAACAACTCCTCGCGCACCAGCGTAATCCGCTCTTTGGTTTGCGACGGGATCACCTGGCGGTAATTGGGATAATTACCCTCGATCAACTTGCTAATAATCAGAACCGAGGACCCCTTTTCATCACTGAGCGTAAACGAGGCCTGGTTCTCCGCGAATCTCACTTCCACGTCGCCCTTATCCTGGAGCAACCGGTTTAGCTCGTTGACCGCTTTGGACGGGACGATGAACTCGCCCTGGCTGGATTCGGAAATATCGGCTTCCTCGTCCACCAGCGCCAGGCGGCGGCCATCTGTCGCTACCATGGTCATTTTGTGGTCCTTCAAACTGAAATAAATGCCGTTCAGAACGTAGCGTGATTCATCCGTCGAAATCGCAAAGGAAGTTTTCTTCATCATTCCTTTGACCGTTTCCTGCGACAGCGCCACTTTCTTTTCTTCTTTGAATTTAGGCAACGGCGGGAATTCATCTGCGCCCAAGCCGTTAATTCTATAAAACGATGGACCAGAGCGAATGCTGCAGACATGTTTCTCATCCACTTCCATATCAAGCTCGGAACTGCCTAGTTCACGCACAATGCCGAACAGCCTTTTGACAGGCACAGTGGAAGCGCCTTGCTTATTAACTTTGGCCTCGACGCCACAGGAAACGGTTACATCCAGATCAGTCGCAGTTAGCTCCAGCCTGTTATCTTCCGCACGCAGCAGCACATTGGAAAGAATCGGCAGCGTCGTGCGCGTGCTGACCACATTCTGAACGGCTTGCAGTCCGTTAATGATCTGCTCCTTCGCAATGCTCAGGTTCATGGCGTGGTTAATATATCTTTGTTTGATCTATGAAATAGTATCCGTATTAAGGGCCGTGAATAAGGCAAACAACCCAGCATGTCAAGGTCGTGCCAAAGGCTTACGCCGCCACGAGAGTTGATCTCGTTGTAGAAAGCGAGCCAAAAAGAACGAAAAGCCGCAGTTATTCGCTCTGCTGAAAGTTCATTAACATTCCGTTAGCGGGTTATTGGGCGAGTTGTGAGCGCCGGATGACTTCGGGCAACACCTGCTCAACATACTCGACTTCCTCCAGCGAGGATTCACGCCCTAGCGAGAAGCGCACGAGGGAATTGGCCAGTGCTGGCTCAACACCCAGCGCACTGATCACATGAGACGGTGTGAGCGATCCGGCCGAACAGGCAGAGCCGCTCGATGCGCAAATTCCTTCCAAGTCCAGCCCAGCCAGCAGTGTGATGCTGTCCGACCCGCGTACGAGGAAAGAGACGGTGTTAGACAAACGGCGCTCACGGGAGCCGACGAACTGGACGCCCTCAAGCCGCTCAATGAATTCCAGCAGACGATTCGTCAATGGCTGCAACTTTTCTAACGCAAATACCGGCTGTCGCACGAACCGCTCCAGCGCCTCCACAAAACCGACGATCGCCGTCAGATTCTCGGTCCCGGCACGGCGCTCGTTCTCATGGCCGCCGCCCATTAACATCGGGTCAGGCAGTAGTGGAGATTTCACAAATAGCGCGCCGGCGCCTTTTGGACCGTAAATCTTGTGCGAGCAGATGGAGACCAAATCTGCATTGAACTGGTGAATATTCTGGAATGGTTCTTTTCCAAACCAGTGGACGGCGTCGGTATGAAACAACACGCCGTGCTTGCGGCAGATTGCCCCCAACTCCGCGACCGGCTGAACCGTGCCGATCTCGTTGTTGGCGGCCATGATAGAGACAAGAATGGTATCCGGGCGCAGTGCCTTTTCCAAAGATTCAACCGAGACGATTCCCTGCCGATCCACCGGCAAGACCGTCAGTTCGAAGCCTTCCTTGTTCGCCAAGTACTCGCAGCAATGGAGCACTGCGTGGTGCTCCGTCGCAGATGTGATCAGGTGTTTCCCCTTGGGTTTGAGCAACCGGGCAGCGCCGAAAATGCCCAGGTTGGCGCTTTCTGTGCCGCCGCTCGTGAACACGATTTCACTCGGTCGGCTCCCTAAGATCCGAGCGGCGCGCTCGCGCGTTTCATCCAGCACGGCGCGAGCCCCTCGGCCCACGTGATGGACGCTTGAAGGGTTACCCCAAATCTCACCCAGATATGGGAGCATCACCTCCCGCACCTGAGGATCCAGGGGCGTGGTGGCGTTGTAATCGAAATAGACCGTTCGCATGCCGTGGGCTCGTTGGTGAGCGGTCGAAGCGCGTTATGACTTGCGCACCAATTCTCCTGTCTCGCTCGGCCAGAGCACCCTTAGACTATCCGATCGCTTGCTCCCAGCGGCGAGTCAATTCGGCCAAAAAGGTCAGCGCTTGCTGCGAGTCTGGTAATGCGAAACTGACACTGTGGTCGCGAAAGTAAATATAGACCTCTTCATCCTCCGCCTGAATGCTGTAGATGGCGGAGATGAGAAAGACATGCTTGCCGTGGCGGAGCAGGGGAGCGACGGCTTTTTCCCATTGGTCGGCAAAGTCGTTGAGAAGTTCGGTGGCTGCCTCCGGTGAATCAGTGGCGACCTCGATCTTGCGCTGGTCGTCGGTTCGGATGGTAATGGCGGCTTCGTCCTCATTTTGATGGACGGTGATGACTTTGTTGAGGTCGATGGTAAATAGTTGGTGTTGGAACAAAGCCATGCAGCCGCTAGTGTAGGGCGCAACCAGCCCTCCGTCCACAAGATTGGGAGAAGTGGAGATCCTGACTTAGGGAAATCCCGGCGGAGGTTGATTTCTGACGGCAAAGCGGTCTTCTGTCCATGGATCGGCGGTGTTGGAGTAGCCGCGCGTTTCCCAAAAGCCCGGCAGGTCCTGCTCCAGAAAAGTAATTTCGCGGATGAACTTGGCGCCTTTCCAGGCGTAGCGCTTGGGAATGATGACGCGGGCCGGGCCGCCATGCTCGACCGGCAGCGGCTTGCCATTCCATTTGTGCGCAATCAACACGTCGTCATCCAGGCACACATCCAGCGCGTTGTTCGTTGAGTAACCATCGTAGCTCTTGAAGAAGACGTGTGTGACAGATGGGTTCGGCTTGACTAGGTCGGCGATCGTAAAGAATGCAACCCCTTCCCATTCCATGTCAAACTGGCTCCAGGTGGTGACACAGTGGAAGTCGCTGACATCCTTAAACTGCGGCAAGGCCAGTAACTGCTGCCAATTCAGAGTGACCGGATTTTCCACCTGGCCAAGGATTTTCAATTCCCATTTATCCAATGGGATCTCCGGCCTCAGGCCCAGGTCGAGCACTGGAAAGCTATGGACCTCCCGCTGTCCAGGAGGAAGTCGCTCAGTCGAGCGCACGGCGGGTCTGGCCTTGCCGGCCATTTTCTGAGCCCAGCGCTCTTTCGCGGCGATGTATGAGTCTTTCATCGTTCGATGTAGGATACAGCAGCAGCAAGCTCGGGGCTACAAGGCAGATCGCCTTCCTTCCGAGTTTTGTGACTTTAACCGTCACGTCGGTTGCTTTAGTTTGCCTTCATGCTCAAACCGGCGGATTTGTTCGATTTCAGCCAGACCGCGCACGCGGCCGTTTTTGACGGGTGTACATACGCTTGGGAAGCGCTGACGAAAATCGAGGGATACCTCCAGACGCATCTCGAGCCGGGCCTGCACAATCGCTGCGATGGCGTGGCCTATATCGGTGAGAAAGTATTTATTGGCGAAGGCACGCTGGTCGAGGATGGCGCGATGATCAAAGGCCCGGCCATCATTGGCCGCAATTGCCAGATTCGCCACAATGCCTATCTCCGCGAAAATGTCATTGTCGGCGACGATTGCGTCGTTGGAAATTCCTGCGAGATTAAGAACGCTCTCCTGTTCAACCACGCCGTCGCGCCCCATTTCAATTATGTCGGTGATTCGATCCTTGGCTTTCGGGCGCACCTGGGCGCAGGCGTCAAGATCTCCAACTTCAAGCTTACTCCAGGCAACATTATCGTCGTATTCAGCGGCCAGCGATTCGACACCGATCTGCGCAAATTCGGCGCTTTGCTCGGCGACCACTGCGATATCGGTTGCAACGCCGTCCTCAACCCGGGCAGCATCATTGGACGCCGGTCGGTCATCTATCCGAACACGAACTGGCGTGGCGTTTTGCCGGCGGACAAAATCGTGAAGAACCAGGCCGAACAAGAAATCGCAAACCGCAGGACCACCTGAGGCCGCTTCGTACCGTCGTGGGGATTAGGCCAGCGGGTCCAAAACCTGAACGCCGGCAGGCTCAAAGTGTCTTTTGCTGTGGGTGGCGACCACGTGTCCGTGAAACAAAGCAGTCGCGGCTATTAATGAATCCTCGCAGGTCATGGTGCGGTTCTTGCTCTTTAGTTCCAGGAGCAATTGCTTCCAGCGGACCAGAATTGGCTCAGTGAGCGGCTCGGTAGCGCCGGCGAAGCTGCGTCGAGTCTGCTCCAACCAGACAGCAAGCGCGGGTTTGTGCCTGGCGGGGGCGTGATTCAAACCAAACTGCAATTCAGCGAAGGACACGACGCTCAGGAATATTTCCGTTTCATGGGCCTGAACCCATGATGCCAGTTTGGCCGGCACCTGCTTCCGCTCCAGCAAGGAAACCAGGTCCGTGTCGAGCAAAAAACTCATTTAAAAGGCAGTCGAGTTCGAAAGGGGACTTTTATTGGTGTTGGACACCGTGCAAATTGTTTGAGCAGGCCCACCGCGCCGCGGCGCCTGACCGGTTTGGGAGTCAGAACGATGCTATTGCGGCCATCACGCATGGGCCGCACCTCGACCACACCGCCATTTGCCAGGCCAGAAGACTCCCTCCACCACTTTGGCAGGGTGCCCTGGCCCACCCTGGTCACGGTCATTATATCCAGCTCTTTCATGAATTAAGGATTCCTTAAGTTCAAGCCGCAAGCAAGCTGCAATTTCTTTTGCTCCGCTGGCTTTCATGGTTAATCTAATTGTATTGCGATGATCAGCGCCATCGACCACCAGCCCGCCGGCGCGGGCGTGGACCTTGTCAAACAAGTTGAAGAGATCTTTTCACCAAAAGGGATCTTATCGCGTTCACCCAATTTCGAGTTTCGCCCCCAACAACAGCAGATGGCCATGGCCGTCGCGCGCGCCCTGGAAAGCCGCGGGCACCTCGCCGTTGAAGCCGGAACTGGCGTCGGCAAAAGCCTCGCTTACCTCGTGCCGGCGATTTTGTATGCGGTCGCGCACAAGAAAAAAGCGATCATCTCGACCCATACGATCAACCTCCAGGAGCAGCTCACGGAAAAAGATCTGCCGATGCTCGAGCGTATCCTGCCGGTCAAGTTCACCTTCACGATGCTCAAGGGCCGCGCCAATTACCTCTGCACCCGCCGCTTGCAGAAAGCGAGACAGCAAGCCGCAAACCTCTTTAATTCCTCCGAGGAGGTCGAACTGGAACGCATCTTCGAATGGTCGAAAAAAACGACTGATGGCAGCCTGTCGGACTTCGATGTCGAACCGGACTCGAAAGTCTGGGCGCTGGTCTGCTCCGAGCGCGGCTTGTGCTCTCCGAAGATGTGCGGCTTCCAATCCGAGTTCGCCAAAACCAATCAGGTCTGCTTTTTTCAGCGCGCCCGCAATCGGATTCTGTCCGCGGACTTGCTGGTGCTGAACCATACCCTTTTTTTTACTCTTTTGGGCGCACTGGAAGAGGACGTCAAAGGTGGAATCCTGTTCCGCAATGATTTCGTGATTTTCGATGAGGCGCACCAGATGGAACACGTTGCTTCCAAACGTATCGGCTTGAGCGTGTCCAGCAGCCAGGTGCGCTACAATTCGCAGCGGTTGTGGAATAGCCGGACCCAAAAGGGCTTGCTGGCGACGTTGCGCCAGGGCCCGGCGGTCAAACAAGTCTCCGATTTGCTCAAGCAGTCGGACGAGTTCTTTGCGCGCGTCGAAGATGCTTGCGACGAACTCCAGAAAGCAGCCCGCAAAATCAGCTTCGGCAGCGGCGAAACAGCGCTGGCACGCCGCCGCGATTGGACGGAAATTCGAATTCGTCGTCCCTCGCTTGTGCCGGACAATGTCACCCTGTCCATCCAACGTTTGCGCGAAGCCGTGAGCAATTTGATCAAAATGAGTGAGGATAACGAGATCGGCCTGGAATTGCTTGAGTGCAATCGCCGATTGGGGGAGTTGCGGGATGAAATCGCTTTGTTTTTGAGCCAGGACGCGGACGGCCACGTCTATTGGGTCGAGCGCACCGGCAAGACCCAGCGCATTATTTCCTTAAACGCCGCTCCGATCGACGTGGCCGATTATCTCCGCCGCCGGTTGTTCCGCAGTGACACCTCCGTAATCATGACGAGCGCTACTTTGGCGACAGCAGTCCAAAGCCCAAAGTCCAAGGTCCAAAGTCCCCGGTCTCAGGATGCCGCCGCTGCCGCGCACTCCGCACTGCGCACTCCGCCTTCCGCACTGGACTACTTCGCCTGCCGCGTCGGCGCCGAATCCGCCACCATGCTCCAGGTCGGCACGCCCTTCGATTTCGAGCGTCAAATGAAACTGTTTGTTGTTCGCAAAATGCCCGATCCACGCGAAGACGGTTACCGCGATGCCCTACTCCATTGGATCGAGCATTTCATCAGGCAAACCCACGGCAAAGCGTTCGTCCTCTTCACCAATTTCAAGCTCATGCTCGAACTCGGCGAGCTTATGCAGCACTTCTTCGACGAACTGGGTCTCGCCTGCTTCGTCCAGGGAACAGGCACCCCGCGTTCTCTCATGCTTGAAAAATTCAAGGACGACGTGAACTCCGTCCTTTTCGGAACCGACAGTTTCTGGCAAGGCGTGGACGTTCCGGGCGAATCGCTCTCCAACGTCATCATCACGCGTCTGCCGTTCGCCGTGCCGGACCATCCGCTCATTGAAGCCCGCATCGAAGCCATTGAAGCCCGTGGAGGCGATTCTTTCCGCGAATTCTCCTTGCCTGAGGCCATCCTCAAATTCCGCCAAGGAGTCGGCCGCCTTATCCGCACCAAAACCGACACCGGTATTATCGTGGTTCTGGACAACCGCGTTCTTACAAAGAACTACGGCCGCTCCTTCATCGAGGCGTTGCCCAAATGCCCGGTCGAAGTGGTTTGAATCGGAAATCGATTGCGCAATTTCTATTTCGCAGACGGCTTAATGCGAAACGCGCCAGCGCCCCGCGCTTCACTACGGAAGCAATTTAGTGATTGGCAACCTCTCACACATTCGTATCGTGAGCGCGCGATAAGAATCACCACACCACTACTTATGGCTAGAACCGAAAGAATGCGCGTTCGCTCCCGCGAAGACGTCTCCGACATGCCCGATTGGCTGAAGGAAAAACGGTGCCCAAACAAGAAACAATATCTTTCGGGTAAACGAATCATGCCCAAAAATCTGACGGGGCGGGAAAAACTGACGGAGGTCGTGGATGAAACTTTTCTCGCTTATAATTCCGCTCGTCTAAAAGAAGGCTGCCAACTTTTTGCCGAGAAAATGCTCGACCCTGACGTGACCATCGGCATGAGCATCTCCGGCGCGCTGACGCCCGCGGGCCTGGGCTGTTCGTGCATCATTCCGTTGATCAAGGCCGGTTTCATTGATTGGATCGTTTCTACTGGCGCGAATCTGTACCACGACATGCACTTCGCGCTCGATTTTCCGGTGCACGCCGGCAGCTTCAAGTTCGATGACACCGACTTGCGCGACAATGACCTGGTGCGGATCTACGACGTGCTGATTCCCTACAGCGACGGCCTCATGACCACCGATGAGCTGCTTCGGCAAATACTCATGAGTCCTGAATTCCAGAAAGAGATGGGTACAGGCGAACTTCACTATTTGCTGGGCCGGTATAGCGCTGAATGGGAACGGAACAACAAGCTACGGGATGTCTCAGTACTTGCGGCAGCTTACCGCGCGGGCGTGCCGTGCTATACGTCGTCGCCGGGCGACTCGACCATCGGCATGAACGTGGCGGGGGTCGAGCTGCGCGGGAACAAACTGCGCTTGAATCCCGCCATCGATGTGAACGAGACGACCGCGTACGTGCTCGCCGCGAAACGGAGCGGCGGCCGCAGCGGGGTCGTGCTTTGGGGTGGCGGCAGCCCAAAGAATTTCATGCTCCAGACCGAGCCCCAAATCCAGGAAGTCCTGCGGATCAAAGAATACGGCCAGGATTTCTTCCTGCAGGTCACCGACGCGCGGCCCGATACCGGCGGGCTGTCAGGGGCGACGCCGAGTGAAGCCGTGAGCTGGGGCAAAGTGGACCCGACGAAGCTCCCGGACGCAATCGTGTGCTACACCGACTCGACGATTGCCATGCCGATCCTGACCCACTACGCGCTGGCGAAGCACAAGCCGCGCAAGCTCCGCCGCCTCTACGATCACCGCGAGGCGATGATGAAAGCGCTGACGAAAGAATATTTCGCCCACAACAATGTGAAGCTCATCGACGGCCGAGAGCCCGTTTTCGACTAGCGCCGGTCGGCCGCATCCCGCCAGGCCCGGAAGCACGCTCCGGCATGACTGCCAAGCAACTCGAACGCACTGCCCGCCGGCACGGCACACCGGTGGTCGTGATCGACCACAATGTCATCCGGCAAAACTATGCGGCGTTCCAGCGGCATCTGCCCAAAGTGCAGGCTTACTACGCGGTCAAAGCCAACGCCGAGCCGGCCATCGTGCGGACTCTTTACCGCGCTGGAGCGAGTTTCGATGTCGCATCACTGCCGGAGTTCATGCTGGTTTACGAAAACATCAAACACCTGCCTCCGAAGGAACAGCAGGATTTTATATGGGACAAAATCATCTACGCCAACCCCACCAAGCCAAAGGAAACTCTCCAGGCGTTGGATCGGTATAAACCCCTGGTCAGTTACGACAACGTGGCCGAGTTGCAGAAGATTAAACAATTTGCGCCGCATGCCGGCCTGGTGTTGCGCCTGCGGGTCCCCAACACCGGCTCGATGGTCGAGCTCTCCTCAAAATTCGGCTGTGATGCGGGCGAGGCGGTTGACCTCATAGTCGCTGCGTTCCAGATGGGACTGGTGGTTGAGGGCATCAGCTTCCATGTCGGCAGCCAGTGCACCAATTTCGAGAATTTCGTCCAGGCGCTCGAGATGGCGGCGGCCGTGTTACGCGAGGCCAAATCCCGCGGTCATGAAATCAAGATCCTAGATATCGGTGGTGGCTTTCCCGCGCCGTATAACGAGCACGTCAAGCCGTTCAGCGCCCTGGCCCGGAAGATCAATGTCGAGATCGAGCGGTTATTTCCCAAAGAAATCCAGATTCTGGCCGAGCCGGGGCGGTTTCTCATCGCGACTGCGGCAACGGCCGTGGCCCGCATCATCGGCAAGGCCATCCGCGACGGGAAGCGCTGTTACTATATTGACGACAGCGTTTATCACACGTTCAGCGGGATCATTTTCGATCACTGCCAATATCACTTGAAGGCCTTCAGAAAAGGAAGAACCGAAATTTGCGCCGTGTTCGGCCAGACTTGCGATGCGCTCGACACAATTTCGCTTTCGGAAGAGTTGCCGGAACTGGAGATCGAAGACCTGGTCTATTCCCAAAACATCGGGGCTTACAGCAGCGCCTCTGCGACGTGGTTCAATGGTTTCCCGCCCGCGAAGATCGTGCATGTGAATGCACAAAGCGAAGCTAAGCTAAGGGAATAATTCGATTACCACCAGGTTGGGGCTCCTGCCCTCGCCCTGGATCATGATAATAGGATCAGTCAATGGCACCGCATAGGGCAGCCGGACTGGCGAGACTAGCGCCCTCGTCGGGAGCACCTGGGATTGCTGTGGCGGCTCGCGCCATACCAGGGGCGTGAGTTGCCCGGGTACGGGTTCTGCCTCTGCTGTTGTCGCGGTGGATTCAGATAAAGCTGCACTGTGCGCCTGCGTCGCGGCATCCGCACCTGGAGAATCACCCTGGACAAAAGTTAAGTGGAGCCCGGGGTGGGAACCGGATATAGCTCCACCTGACGACCGCAGGCCGGAGACGATCTCGGAATCGTGCTGCATCATGGCAGTGATTACATCTGCCGAAACCTTCAAGTCGCGCAGGTAAATGATTTGGTCGGCGTCCAGGTTGAAGGTGCCGGCTGAGTCGATGAAGGTTAGCATGACTCCCTGGTCGATCCCCGCCTGGACCAGTTTGACGATATCGATTAGCCAGGGTGAAACGTAAGCACCGGGCGGCATCGGTCCTGCAGCAACCTTTTGATTGGCTTCCGGCGGAACTCCGGATGGATGTGTACTCACAGCGGCGCTGGCCGGCGCCGAAAGGTTGGTTGAGGACACCTGGTGGCTCTCGACCACTGGCTCTCCGGGCGGAAAACCTGGCGAGGGCTTGCTTGCCTCCTGTGCTGCGAGGCTGGCGGTTGTTGCCGCCACTGCTGCCAGCCCACAAAGCAGACCGAATGAAACCCTCAGGTTCATAGCGCCCAATGCCGTGCTACTCAGATACGCCTTAGGTTACACCGTTGGACTCGATTCGGGAAGTGGATATTCGAGTCGAGATAGATATTCCATTCGAGACGACGAATGGTTTTACTGATTTCGTGCAACAGAAGAACAACCTGCTCCTGCAGTCCAGTTTGACAAGTATTGCTCTACTTACCGTCTTCGGCGCAGGTTGCCGCACGCAGCCCGCCCGAACGCCGGCTTTCTCTACCATCGAAACCGTCGGTCGCCCGGGCAAGAACCGCTTCAACACACCTGTAAATCAAGTCCTGACGCCGGCTGGCCGACTGGTCGAGTTGCCCGGACTGCGTCCACAGGCACTGGCGCTGAGCCCCGATGGCACATTGCTGGCGACCGCCGGCAAAACGCACGAGTTGTTCATCGTGAGTCCTGTTTCGGGAGACATCAGGCAACGCGTGCCGCTGCCGCCGAGCAGAAGAGAGGAATCATCCTCCGGGCCGGTTTCGGACCAGATTCTGAAACTCGATGAGAAGGCGCAGCCAAGCTATACCGGACTGGTTTTTTCTCCCGATGGCTCGCGCATCTATCTCGCCAATGTCGAAGGCGATATCAAAGTTTTTGGCGTCGAGAACTCCGGAAAGGCTACCGCCTTGTCCAGCCTGCCGCTGCCGCTGGCGGGTACGCGCGACCGAAAGGCCGATATCCCGGCCGGCCTGGCCGTGTCGACCGATGGCAAACGCTTGTACGTCGTTCTGAATCTCTCCAACCGCCTGGCGGAGTTGGACGCAACGACGGGCCAAGTGCTTCGGCTCTGGGACGTGGGCTTCGCGCCCTACGATGTCGTGCTGGCGGGAGCAAAGGCCTATGTGAGTAATTGGGGCGGGCGAAGGCCGGACGCGGACTCACTGACCGGACCCGCCGGTCGCGGCACGCGCGTTCGTGTTGACCCCATTCGCCACATCGCCTGCGAAGGCTCTGTGTCGATCATCATCGTGGAACCAAAAGATTCCCCACTCCGCACTCCCCGCTCCGAACTCGTGACGGGCCTTCACGCTTCCGCGATGGCCCTGTCACCCAACCGACGCTGGCTGGTTGTCGCCAACGCCGGCAGCGACTCGCTGACAATTTTGGATACTCGCGACGACCGTATCGTCGAGACAGTCGGCGCCCGGCAAAACCCGGCCGATTTGTTCGGAGCCCAACCCGATGCGCTGGCCTTCGATCGAGCCGGAAAGCGACTCTTTGTTTGCAACGCTTCGCAAAACGCCGTGGCAGTATTTGATTTTCAGCCGGGAAAATCCAAGCTACTCGCCCTGATACCGGTTGGCTGGTTTCCTGGCGCCATTGCCCACGACGCCAGGCGCGATGCCCTTTACGTGGCCAACATCAAAGGACTCAGCCCGGGCCGTTCGCGCGCGTCGGATGGTCGAACCGAATTCAACTCGCATCAATACCACGGCTCTTTGAGCCTGATGAAAGTTCCTTCCGCGAGGGAATTGGCGGCGATGACTCACGTGGCGCTGGACAACCTTCGTTATCCATTGCTTCAACAGGCGGCTCTGCCGCCCCGGCCCGGCCGGCCGCCGCAGCCGGTGCCGGAGCGCGTCGGCGAACCGAGCGTGTTCAAACATGTCCTTTATATCATCAAAGAGAACCGCACCTACGACCAGGTGCTGGGCGACCTGCCTGAGGGCAACGGCGACCCATCGCTTTGTGTCTTTGGCGAGCGGGTCACGCCCAATCAGCACAAAATCTGCCGCGAGTTTGTGCTGCTAGACAACACTTACTGCTCCGGTATCCAAAGTTCCGACGGCCATCAATGGACTGACAGCGCCCTCACAACCGATTACATGGAACGCTCGTTCGCCGGCTATCCGCGCAGCTACCCCGACGGCATGGGGGATAACGAAGTCGATGCGCTGGCCTATTCCCCGGCCGGCTTCATTTGGGACAACGCTATTGCCCATGGCAAATCGCTGCGGGACTATGGCGAGTTCGCTATTACGGAGGTGCATTGGAAGGATCGCTCGCGGACCAGAGAACCGAAGTTTTTGGACTTCTACCATGATTTTACGCGGCAAACCGGCGAGCTGGAAATCCACAGCCGGCCGGCGATCGAATCGCTCCGGCCTTACCTCGCCACGAACACCGTTGGTTGGGCAATGAACATTCCCGATCAATTTCGCGCCGCGCAGTTCATCAAAGAATTGAAGGCATTCGAGCAATCGGGCGACTTTCCGAATCTGGCAATCATGTGCCTGCCCGACGATCACACCAGCGGCACGAAGGCGAACTCGCCGACACCGGCGGCCCAGGTGGCGGACAATGATCTTGCGCTGGGCCAAATTGTCGAAGCCGTCAGTCACAGCCGGTTCTGGCGAGAGACGTGCATCCTGGTTATCGAGGACGATCCCCAGGCGGGCTGGGACCATGTGAGTGGTTATCGCACGACCGCGTACGTCGTGAGTCCCTACACGCGGCGCGGCGCGGTTGTCAGCACTCAATACAACCACACCAGCCTGCTCCGAACTATCGAGTTAATCCTTGGTTTGCCGCCGATGAACATCTTCGACGCCACCGCCACCCCTATGTTCGATTGCTTCACGACACAACCAAACCTCACCCAATTCACCGCAGTCCCGAACAACGTTCCTCTCGATGAGATGAATCCCGAGCCAAAAAAGATCTCCGACTCGTTGCTGCGAAAAAATGCGAGAGCCTCGGCCCGGTTGCCGCTCCAGGCGGCGGACCGCTGTCCGGAGGATGTGCTCAACCAAATTTTGTGGCACGCGATGAAGGGACCAAAGGCGGAATACCCCGTGTGGGCCGTCCAGGCAGCGCCCGATCGAGACTGAGAAGGGGCTACACTTCGCCGCACGCCGCGCTTGCAATCCTGCCTGACCCGTTCCATGCTCCCAGCAACGGTCTAGACGCGGCGTAACACGTATTGCGCCGCGGACGATAGAATGAGTGCCGCACCTGAAAGCGAGTTTGATCTTGAGAAGCTGTTCCTGCCTGCCTGGGCACAGCAACCTTCTTCTGCCAAACAATATGCCCAGTACGACGGCCGGGAGGAGCAGCGCGGCGAGCGGCGCGACGAGCGGCGGCCGGGCCGTTCACGACCGCCTCGCGACGCGGCCGGCGGACGGCGTCGGGAGGACTCAGGTCCGCGGACCGAGCGACCTCGCAGGCCGCGGGTTGAGGGAAGCCAGGAACGAGCGCCCACTGGTGACCGGCGCACACCGGGGCGTGGCGCGCCACGCGAGGACCGTGAGCAGCGCCCGGGGCACGGACGACCCGAACGGCCCGAGCGTCGTGAACCCCCTCCGCCGCTGCCGGAAATCAACGTCTCTTTACTACCCGACGACAAGGGCGTCGAATCGCTTGCGCGCCAGATCAAGATGACCGGCCGGGCCTATCCGCTCTTCGGGATTGCGCAGATGATTCTGCAGAAACCGGAGCGGCATGCGGTCACGTTCGGCGTCGAAAAGAACGCCGCGGGTCAATTGGTGCAGCCGCTCTTCGTGTGCGCCTTGGACGAGTCACTCTGGCTTTCCGAAGACGAAGCGATCGCCCATGTCCTGAAAAAATTCTTCACCACGTTTTACCAGGCCGAACGCACCGCCATCGAGCCGCCGAAAGGCAAATACACCTTCGTCGCCCAGTGCGGTATGAGCGGAAAAATCCTCGGCCCGCCCAACCACCACGACTACCAGAACCAACTGCGCAAACTGCACGCCGAGCGCTTTTCCCGAATGCCGTTCGAGGTGTACAAGTCACGCGTTCGAATTGTGCGCGACGAGGAGGTAGTGAAGAAGTGGACCGAAGAACAAAGTTTCACGACCGAATACCTTTGCCTGAACCTGCCCGAGCCGCACCGATTGAGCAGCATGGAAGCCGTGGAGAAGCATTTTCGCGAGGTCCACAAGGAAAACATCATCAAGCCGGTCGAAACACACACCATGAGCGGCTCTGGCGCCCGCGCACTGCGCAGTCCGCAGTTGCTGCGCTTGATTCGTCAGGTTTGGGAAGATCAGCGCCGGTTTCCACTTCAGATCGCAACGGTCTTGAGCCAGCAGTTCGCGTCCCACGGCCTCCAGTTTTTCAAAGTCAACAAAACCATTACCCACGTTTCGGTGGCACGTCCGCATTATCTGGATACGGAAGCCACGCCCGTTTCCGACGGTGTGAAGTGCATTGTCGATTACATCAATGCGAACTCGAAGTGCAGCCGCCGGCAGCTCATCGAAACCTTGGCCCCTCCTCCGACTTCCCCGCCCGCCCAGTCTGAACAGGCAGCCGAACCGCCCCAACCGACTGCCGAGCAGACAGCGGTCATTGCTGACCTCCATTGGCTTGTTCACCAGGGTCACGTCATCGAATTCGCCAACGGAACACTTGAGACAGCCAAGAAACCTGTCCCCAGACCCCCTAAGCCCCAACCGAAGGCGCCGGAGCAATCTACCGTAGCCGCGTCAGAGGTTCCGCCCGTCGAGGCTCTGGAGACTGGTTCAGCACCGGAGGCTGCGTCCGGGCCTGCCGCCGACTCCGTCGGCGTAGAGTCGGTCCTGCCAACCGAGCCACAGGCAGACCCGCCGACTCCTGCGTCCCTGCCTGAAGAGGGCCAAAAAGAGCCTCTGCAGCCCGCCGAAGGAATGCCGCCAGGGGAGCCTGCCACTGCGGAGCCTGCCGCGCCCGAGGCGGCAAATCATCCAACCGAAGTTTCCGTAGTGCACCCGCACTGATCCATGGCTTTTAGCAATTTTGGCCTTTCTTCGGCCGTGCTCGAAGGCGTCAAGGCGATGGGCTACGTCGAGCCGACGCCCATCCAATTGCGCACCATCCCGCTCATTATGGCCGGCCAGGATGTCATCGGCAGCGCCCAGACCGGCACCGGCAAAACCGCCGCTTTCGCCCTGCCGATCCTCTCACAACTCGGCCAGCACCGGCCCCAACCCCGGGTGCTGGTCCTCGAACCGACGCGCGAACTCGCCGCCCAGGTCGAGACTGCTTTGCGCGATTTCGCCCGGTTTACGAATCTGCGCGTGGCGGTCGTGTTCGGCGGCGTCGGTTACGGCCAACAAAAAGACGCCTTGCGCAGCGGATTGGACGTGCTGGTAGCCACCCCGGGCCGCTTGCTCGACCTCATGCAGCAGGGCTGCTGCCGGCTCGACCACGTTCAGTTCCTGGTGCTGGACGAAGCCGATCGCATGCTCGACATGGGCTTCCTTCCCGACGTGCGGCGCATCGTCCAGAAATGCCCGCGCGAGCGGCATACCTCTTTGTTTTCCGCCACGATTCCGCCCGAGATTGAGTCGCTGATCCACTGGGCGATGACGCACCCGCAAACTGTCGAGATTGGCACGCGCCGCACCCCGGCCGAAACCGTCAAACATGTAATTTATCCCGTCGCCGACGCGCAGAAGACCGACCTCTTGCTCGAGCTGCTCAAACGCGTCAACTACGACTCCGTCATCGTCTTTTGCCGCACCAAACACGGCGCCGACCGCGTCGCCCACCTGCTCAAGCGGTATAATCACGCCGTGGCCGTCCTCCACTCGAACCGCACTCAGCGCGAACGCGAGCAGGCCCTGCGCGGCTTTCGCGATGGCCGCTTCGAAGTGCTCGTGGCCACCGACATCGCCGCCCGCGGGCTGGACATTGCCGACGTCAGCCACGTCATCAACTATGATGTGCCGCAGCATCCCGAGGATTACATTCACCGGATCGGCCGTACCGGGCGCATGGAGGCCAAAGGCGACGCGTTCACGCTGATGGTCGCCGAAGATGCGCGGCACGTGCAGGCCATCGAGCGGTTTATCAGCCAAAAAGTCCCGCGGGTGAAGCTAGAGAACTTTGATTACCGCTACACGGCCTTATTCGAAGCCGGCAAGCCGGGCCAGCCTGAAGGGAGAGCCCGGCGTGTCACCGGTGTGCGCTTGCGCGGCGGCTACTTCTTCGGCATGGCGAAAAGGCGGCGATAAAGGGCAGGGGAGAAAGCAGAAAGCAGAACGTAGAAAGTGGAAAGAAACATGGACTGGACGAACCCGACATCCTCGGGCGACCGGTCAGGCCGGCCGGAGACGCCGTCCGCGAGTACCTCTGCCGCGGACAAACCGTCCGAGCTCAGAGTTCGCAAGCGCCTTACCTTTTCGTCCGCCAGCGGCCGAGACAGCACGCTGGAGGTTTTCACGCTCAGCCTGGGCGAGGAAACCATCGAGCTGCTGCCGTTAAAGAACTGGAGCCAGTTGGATCATTACAAATGGACGGCCCGCGGGAAACTTCCGGGTGAGCCGGCCGGACTGGAAATTGCCTTCGATCATCTCAATATTGCCGGCGAAACCATCGCGGTCAGCGACCCGGCCGGAGCCGCGAAACTCGAGCGATTATTCAATGAGTGGCTCCACCTGGAACGAGAGACGCAGGAATTGTCCCGTCAAAAGGCCCACGCGCAGCCCCGCTCGGCCGTTCGGGAGGCAGCGCCGCAGCCGGTCGCGGCGGGACCGCGCTTTCGCGTCGAGGTCGATAAGCGGGGTCAGGTCCATATTGACTGCTGTCAGGGCCGCGACACGGCCGCGACCATCGGGCTGACTGTCGCCGGGTTCAATAGCCTCAGTCAGCAGGGACTGATGCGCAAACCGCGCAAAGTGGCGACAGGCGCTCTGCATGATTGGGTCGAACTCGACGGTGAGCTGTTTAGTTTCGAAAACGGTCGGAACGACACCGCTTTGCTGGAGAAGGCGCTCAACGAGCGCTATGTCCCGACCGGGCTCGTTGGCGCCGGCCTGGAGGTCGTGATTTTCCAGAATGCAGCTTCGCCGACCGGGTTTGACATCCAGTTTCCAGTAATGGTCGCCGGCGTGCCGCATAACCAGCGGCAGCGCTTGGATAATCAGTCGCTGGAGCTGTTGCAGGACCAGCAGCGCTGCGGTCTGATGCGCAATGAAATTATAGTGAAACTCATCCCGCCAAACCTGGTGTTCAAGCAAAGGACCTCCGATGGCGGAGAACAATACCTCGCCCAGAGCCCCGATCACATCGTCGCCCTCCCGGAGGAGGAGGGCCGGCCAAAAACCATCGATTTGAGTCAGCTGCTGAATCTTCTGCGGCTTAATCCAGCGGAACTAACGGCCGTGTTCGGCCATCCGGTTGTTAACCGGCAGGCGAAGGCCGCTCCCTCGCCTCACCCTTCGGGCGAGCCTCAATTGCAACCTGACCGCTCGAGCCCGATATCGCAGGCCAAACCGCAGCCAGCGTCGCCCACGCCGCCGCCCGCCAAACCAGCGCATTTGACCGGAGCCAGCAAAGTTGGTCTGGAATCGCTCGAATCCACACCGACGCCTACTCCACTCGCGAGTGGGCCAATACCGGAGGCGGACCAACCCGCCCCCAAGCGAGCAGAAACGAGCCGGCCTTTGCCGAATTTGTGGTTAAGCAAAATCTTGGCTCAGCCCGCGTCGCCAAATGATTGGTTCAATCGTCTGGCTTACGGCAACCTCGCCGAGCGGTTCGGGAATTCCACCGAGGGCAGGTTCGGTCCGAGCCACTGCTGGTTTGTCCGCCTGGGTGAGTCCGAAGACATGGACGACCCGGCGTTCAAAGGAATTTTCTTTACAGAAAGAGGCAGCCTCGGGTTTCTCAATCAGGGACAGTTGGCGCGCTTCAACCATGGGGTGGCCTTTCTCGGGACGCGGGAATCTGCGCTAGAAGGCATCGACGTCAACCTTGTCGCTGTTGGGCTGGATAGCCAGGAGCGCGTGTTGTTTGTATTGAGCGATAATTACCGCGGGCAATTTGGAGTGCCGGAAACCGCCCTGATGGAAGTCGTGCGTCGGTTGGGCGAATGCGGCGCCAGCATCATGAGCGTGCAGGAAACACTGTCCAGTCGCGAGCCACTTGAGGTCGTGTGGACGGTGCCGGCGGAGCAAGCCGACCCGGAAAATCCTGAGGCGCTGGAGAGCAGAAGGCCGTCGGCCTGAAATCGGCGGCGCGGACGGCGAGCAAAGCTGGCCTGGGCAGCAATCCACGATGTTGCGTTGTCCCACAAATGGCTTGCGTGCGTGCGGCGAAAAGAAGATCGTCGGGGCAACATCATAACACTCATCCAGCATATGAATCGAATACTGTTCAGCTTTTCGTTTTTCGCCACGGCGTTGGCCGCGGCGGTACTGTTCGCCGACGACGCGCCAGTCCCGACGGGAAAGTGGACCACCAGGAAGGTCAATGACCAGGGGCAGAGCTATTCCCAGACGCTCGAAATTAAGAAAGACAAATTCGTTTTCCAGGTCCTTGGCGCCGACGACCAGGTCGCGCTCTATGCCGAGGGCGACGTGCAGCTGAAGAAACTAGGACCGTTTAACTCCGCCCGCTTTTTCCATGTGCGCGGCGGCCAGTCCTCGGCGGATCTGCAGGACGTGGATGAGGAACGCCAGGTCGTGTATGTGATCGATACGGAGAAGGACGTGTGGATTGTTGCGTCGAATTTTGACGCCGACCGCCAGGAAAAACCGAGCGTTGATGTGTACCGGCGCGCGAAGGCTGGCGCCCCGGCTGCCGCCGCCGGCGGTGGCACGCTGGTGATCGACGAAATTGAGATGGCCGACACACCGCAAAGCGCGACGTGGTACATCTGTTTTGAAGCCACCCTCGGCGATGCGAAAAAACGTTATTACGTGGCGAACAAGGGCTATGACAAAAACCAGGTCACCATCCCGGTGGCGCTGGAGTTGCCCAAGGCGCAGGCCGGGCAGAAGTGCACGTTCAAGATGCAATTGGACGACGTGGACGAGGATGCGTGCGGCGAAGAAACGGACAACAAGAGCACGGGTGATTTTACCGTCAACGAAAAAGGATCCCAGGTGTATAAGCCGGAGTCGAATTGGCGGTACACGATCCGCTGGCACTTGAAATAAGCGCCAGCGTCCGTCCGGTTCAAGGTGGCCATGGAGCCACTGGTACTAGCTGAATTTCATCGCGCTCTCAACGCGCAGTTCGCCGAAGTTGGCGGCGTCCAGGTGGTGGGCAGTTATGGGGCCGCGCGGGCGGAACATGCCGCGCTGCGCGAGACCGCCGGCCTTCTGGATTTCAGTTTCCGCAGCCGGCTTTGCGTGACGGGGGCCGACCGCGCGCGGTTTCTTCACGGGCAGGTGACGAACGACATCCAGTGTTTGCAGGCGGGGGAGGGGTGTTATGCGGCGCTCGTCACGGCCAAGGGCAAGATGCAAAGCGATCTAAATGTATATTGCCTGGAGGCCGAGCTGTTGCTGGATTTCGAGCCCGCTCTGACTGAGAGGGTTTCCCAGCGCCTCGAGAAATTCATTGTGGCGGATGACGTGCAGGTCACGGATGTCGCGCCGCTTTACGGATTGCTCAGCGTTCAAGGACCGAAAGCCTCCGCGGCGATGACGGCGCTGGGACTGATTCACGAGCTCCCCGGACGAGCATTCGCTTTCGTCAAATTAGATCACGCGAAGCTGGGTGAAGTTTACCTGATGAACCAGCCTCGGCTGGGGACGGCCGGCTTCGAGCTGTTCGTGCCGACCCCGGGGCTGCGCAATCTGGCGGAACGGCTTAACGGTTGCGTTTGCGCCGTCGGCGGTCGTCCCGTGGGCTGGCAGGCGTTCGAGACGGCACGCATTGAAGCGGGCGTGCCGCGGTTCGGCGCGGATATGGATGAAACCAAGTTTCCACAGGAGTGCGGCATCGAAGGCCGTGCGGTGAGTTACACCAAGGGCTGCTATATCGGACAGGAAGTGTTGAACCGAATTCATACGTTGGGCCACGTCAACAAGGAACTGCGCGGTTTGCGCCTCGTCGATGATTTGGAGAAGCTGCCGGTCAAGGGAGACAAGCTATTTCAAGCCGGCCGGGAGGCGGGGCACGTGACCAGTGCCGCTTTTTCACAGGTGATGAAGGGCAATATCGCCCTGGCCGAACTGCGCCAGGAAGCTGGCTCTGTGGGGAATGAGTTGATCCTGAAATCGGCGGCGGGTGAGAGCCGGGCGCGAGTGGTCGAGTTGCCGTTTAAGCCCTGACCCGAGTCTTCCCTGCCCGCGATAGGCCACCAAGGCAGGAATTGCTCCGGCTGCGCAGAGCCTCGCGCTCGGCCGGTCTGAGGCCGCGCGGATCGAAACGATAACGGTAGTGCAATAGCAACAGGTTCTCGAGCGATTGGCGTTCGCCCAGCACGGCAGGTTCACTGGCAGCCCGCGCCAGCCAGGCCGACAGCGGTTCGCTCGGCTGGCGCCGGATGCCGCGCGCCGCCAGCCGGGATTCCAATTGATAGAATTCTGAGTCCAACCCCGGCCAGGTCGGGCGGCTGGCCGCTGATCCGTCGCGGCCGTTTCGGCGCCGGCGCCGGCTGCGCAGCAGGATCTGGAAAAGCAGCACGCCGAGAACTGGCACCAACGCCCAAAGGAAATACTGCCGGAGCCGGTATTGGCCGTAGCGCAATTTGGCGAACTCGAAGACTACTCGCGACCATGCGTCCGAGAGGAATTGGAAAGCGGATGCTCGAGACGCTTCCGCATTGAGCCAGGAGGCCGGCGTGGTATCAAAATTCTCCCAGGTTCCCTGTTCGTCATTCCATACAAGGGACCAGGCATGGGCATCCCGCTGGCGAACAACAAAACTCTTTCCGGACGCCTCGTGAACGACATAGCCAACCGCGTAGCGGGCGGGGATATCGAGCTTGCGCAGCAGCAGCACCGTGGCCGTTGCAAAGTACTCACAGTGACCGCTGCGCGTCTCAGTCAGGAAACGGGCCAGCGGGGTTTCGTTCGCAGTTGCAGAACGCGGAGGTGCTTGCCAGGTGCTATAAGAAAACTCTGTTGCGAAGAACCTCTCCAGCGTTCGCAATATTTCCTGACGACTCTTGCCTGCCAGTTGCAGTTCATTGGTTACGCTCGAAAGCACGCGCGTCTCCGCGGGTGATACCTGCTTGTCTTCACGGTCGTCCGGTGGGGAATCGATGGTTTTTCCAGGTCCATACCAGTCCTCCAGCATCACAAGGCCGGGTCCTTCAGCCAGCACCGCGCCCGTTTTGTTTTGATAAAGATTGTAGGCGGAGCATTTTTCCAGGCGCCCGCTGCCCTCGGCTAGCGGCAGCAGCCCTACGTGAAGGCCCTCGCGGCGCCGATCGAGATAGGCAGCGATTTTGACTGACGCGGCGTTGGTCTTGCCCTGCACCAACACCCACGTGTCTTTGGTTATTAGCGAGGGTTGGATGTTCTCGAAATCGTTCCTCTGATTTCCCGCATACCAGGTTTGCGCTTTGTAAGTGCGGTAACTGGCTTCACGCAGCAGGCCCGGCGGCGCAGTGCCCTCCCTTGGCTCAAGACGAATCACAATCTTGCCCGAGGTTTTGATCCGGCCGATTTGACCCAGAGAAGTTTTGCTCTTATCGCCCTCGGAGCCGCCCCGACGGGTGAAGCTGGCCAGCCATTGGCTGTTGAGGCCGTCCAGATAGCGCTGCAACTGACCGAGGCCGCGCTGACCTCCATAGCCGAGCAGGACCGCCGCGGCGAGCGCTGTTGCCCAGGTCAAGGCGCTGAATCGTCGCGCGCGCTGTGACCACAGGCCCCAGGCGAGCAGTCCGCCTAATCCCCAGAAAAACAGGTTATCTTCGCGGCTGTGGCTGCAGGCGGCCAGCAGGCACAGTCCGAAGTAGGCGTACGAAATATCGACGACGCGCATGGGCGGCCGGGGCAGACCCTGCTTCTGGGCGCGCTTCCACCGCAGCCGCATGATCAGGGAGATCGTCTCCAACGGAATGCCCTGGCTCGAACTGAATACCTGGGCGGCGATGAAAAAGAAAAAAATCATCGGCAGCCAGCGAATCAGCGCTGCCGCCGTCCGGGCGCTGGCCGTCCCGGCATTGTGTTGGGTGAAATAGTTTGGATTTTGCAGTAGGCCGCGGAAGTCCGCTGGTCCTTCATTGGCGGTAAAGGCGTAGATGGCGGTTCCCAGGAAGAGCAGCGTGCAAAAGATCCAAATGCGGCTGAATTCCTCTTCCGAGATTTCCCAGCGGATCTGGACCCATCTCGAACTCTCCAGCACCACCGCCAGGAGAAGGCCCGGCAGGACGAAGCCTGTCTCCCAGCCCCAAAACAACAGGCTTGCTCCCAACAGGAGTGGAGGTGTCTTCATCCGGATTAGTTCAAATCAGGTTTGCCAGGTCCTGCTCAATCCGGCCCAGTTGCAATACCCGGAACTTCGCCGGGTCTTCGCTCATCGGGCCGGGTTCGAGCGTGGGACCGCCGGGCTCGACAATCACCAGGACCATCACCGGAATATTCAGCCGTTTGATTTTTTCCACGAAGGCCCGCCGCTCCTGGTCCCACGCCATCAGGACGCAAAGGCAGCCGCTGACCGCGGTGATATGGTTGAGGACCAAATGTTCCAGCGCCCCGAACGGCTGGTCGCCACAGGGTCTCACCGAGGCCAGAATCTCCAACATCTGCTCCGTGTGCGCCAGACCGCGCCCCGCAGTAAACTTGTAGGACTGGGGGCCGACGAACAACAGGTCGAGCAACGATTCCTGGGTCTGAATGGCGCAGGCGAACGATGCCGCCACCGATACGGCTTCCTCGAAAACTTCGCTGTGCGGGTCGGCGGTAAAAGTGTCCAGTACCAATGCATGACGCACAAAGAATTCGTCTTCGAATTCTTTCACCACCGGTTTGCCGGCTTTGGCCCAGGTGCGCCAATGAATGTGCCGCAGAGGATCTCCGTGACGGTAATCGCGCAGCGCCACGAATTCCTCGCTTTGGCCCACGTTCGACGCCAGGGCGACTCCGCCGTCCTGATATTTGAGTGTGCCGGGAAAGCTCAAAGGAGGAAGCCTATAACGCCGGGGAAGTATCAGCGTCGTCTGTGGCATCGGCATTTTCGTAAAGGCCCGCAGCAGCCCGAGGGGATCAGGCCGCGCCAACCGTACGCCTTTGAATCGCAGCGCACCTCGGCGCACGGGTGTGAGCTGCAGCCGGACCTCGACTTCCTCCTGGGGGGTGGCGGTGGGCACGGCCGCATCCTTGACGGCCAGCTCCCGGAAAGGGTTCGCCCACGGGCGCGCGCTGAAGCGGAATGACCGGTGGCGCTTGCGCTCGGCAGCCTGGGCCGTCGCCCATTCTCGAAACGAGGGCCGCGAATCGGCGAGCTCTTCCATCAACGTCAACCCAGCCTGGTTCCTGGCCGTCAAATTCCTAAGCACCACTGTGTAGGTGAGCGGACAACCGACGGTGCCGAAGCGCGGCAGCAATCGCAGGGCGGAAAAGGAGGAACGGAAAGTCCAGACGAACGCCGCGGCTACGACCAGCAAACCCATCAGCAGTGCCAGGGCCTGATACGCCACATTGTTATCCGTGTCCGGCCCAAGGACGCTTGTAGCCACCAGTGCGCACAAAACGGCCAACCCCGCCGGCGTAAAACGCAACTGACACCAGTGCCGAATCCCGGACCCGAGCCGGTAGGCGCGGTACAACGGACGCAGCAAAAGATTCACGACGACGTGAAATCAACAATCCAAAATCCAAAACGCAAGATCCAAAATCTTCAGGCAGGCACCTTCGTTTTCTTTACTACTTCTTCGACGACCGATTGCGCCGTTTGACCCGAAAAGCGCGCCTGAGGTTCCATCACGAGCCGATGTGCGATCACCGGCGCCGCCAGTTCCTGGATTTGCTCCGGCGTTACGAAATCGAGTCCGTCAAATAATGCGAGCGCCTGGGCAGCCTTCATCAGGGCGAGAGAAGCTCGGGGGCTGGCACCCAACTGCACTCCCGGGGCCGCGCGTGTCGCCCCGACCAATTCCACGACATACCGTTTCAATTCGTCGCTGAAGCGCACTTCCTCGACGGCGCGCCGCAGCGCCAGCACGTCCGCCATGGAAGCGCAGGATTTGAGCTCGACCAGCGGGTGGTTGTGTTCCTGAGCTGTGAGGATGGCAACCTCATTGTCCGGCGGCACGTAACCTAGCGCAAACTGCATCGCAAAGCGGTCCATTTGCGCCTCCGGTAGGGGATACGTGCCGCGGAACTCGACCGGGTTTTGAGTGGCGATGACGAAGAACAATCCGGATAAATCGCGCCGTTCGCCATCCACGCTGACCTGACTTTCGCCCATCGCCTCCAGCAGCGCCGATTGCGTGCGGGGTGAGGCGCGGTTGATTTCATCGGCCAAAAGGACGTTCGTAAAGATGGGGCCTTCGTGAAAATGGAACTGCTGATCGAGCTGGCTGAAAACCGAGACACCCAGGATATCGGAGGGCAGCAGATCGGGCGTGAACTGGATTCGTTTGAATTGTGCGTCAATCGAGCGGGCAAGAGCTTTGGCCAGCGTGGTCTTGCCCGTGCCGGGAAAATCTTCCAATAACACGTGGCCACCGCTGGCCAGCGCCGCCAGCAGTTTCCGGGTCGAGCCGGCCTGCCCTTGCATGATCCGAGCGATGTTCGCGGCGATGTTCTGGTACACCGCCCGCGCGGCTTGATGCGAATTTCGCACCGCCTCCTGGTCCACTTCCGCGAATACACCCGAAACAACCAGGGCCGGCATAGCGGCGACCGACACCCTGCTCTGAATTTCTTCCACCCGCTCAGGCATGGCAGTATCTTAACCTGCGCTCCTTCTGACTGCGAACAAATTCGTCTTCCGAATAAAACGCGAACAACCAGCAAGCTAATGCCGCTTGGGGGAATTGGCGTCTGGTCAAAAATAACGTGCGGATTTCCGGTTCGTGCCGTACGGTCCTCTTGCAGCTCACGTTGAGGATCGCTTTGTGAAGATCTCTTGGTTCATTAATCGGATCCTTGCGGTGGCAGTGTGTCTATTTGCCGGCCACGTGCGCGCCTGGAACAGCACGGGGCACATGATCGTGGCCGAGCTGGCCTGGCGCGCGATGTCTCCGGCCAAGCGCACAGCGGCCGCGCAACTGCTCCGGCATCACCCGCATTACGCCGAATTGCTCGAGGCGGAACTGGCCGCCGGCGTCGATCATGATGAGTGGGTTTTTCTGCGCGCCGCCACTTGGCCGGATCTGGTCCGTCCAGCCCTGCCCGGCCGACCTCCCAAGCCCGAGCGCATCACCCGCTATCACCATCCCGATTGGCACTTCATCGATTTGCCTTACATCCTCCCGGCCGATCGCGCCGCATTCGACCCGGCCGCTTATCAACCAGGCGTCACCAACGCGGTGGAACGACTCGCCACCATGGAGGCTGAGTTGAAATCCGCGTCTGGCGACATCACGAATCGCGCCATTGCCCTGTGCTGGTATCTGCATCTGCTTGGCGACATCCATCAGCCGCTGCATTGCGCGACGTGGTTTTCGCCGGAATTTCCCGGACCGAACGGCGATTCCGGTGGCAACGTGGTGGCCATCAAGCCGCACTCATCGCCCGTCAAGCTGCATTCCTTCTGGGATGAACTGTTGGGGACCGGTGAGAGCTACACCTTCATCGATCACATCGCAGACACGATTGAAACCAACCCATTGCTCACAAAGGCAAAACTGAAGGAGTTGAAGCACCACAAAACGTATCAATCCTGGGCCGAGGAGAGCTTCAACTACGCCGGCGCCTTCGCTTATCTGGATGGAAACCTCAAGCATGCCAAGTACCAGCAAAACATCACTGCAGTGGACGTGCCTGAGCTCAACTCAAACTACGAGGACAATGCCCGCTCGCTCGCCCAGCGGCGCATCGCCGCCGCCGGAATCCGGCTGGGGCTCAAGTTCAAGCACTTGTTTTGACCACCATGCTTGCGGAAAGGTGCATACCTCTAACGCCGGCTCGATAGTCGCATCGCATGTATCGCATACTCTCATTCGACGGCGGCGGCATTTGCGGCCTCGTCAGCCTGGCCCTGCTGAAGCGCCTCGAGGGCCGGGTGCCCCAGCTCACCAGCCGCGCCGATTTGCTCGCCGGCACATCGACCGGCGGCATCATCGCCCTCGGCCTCGCCGCGGGCAAATCGTTGGACGAACTGATTTCTCTGTATCAGGAAAACGCCGAAAAAATCTTTGCTGATTCTTTGCTCGATGACATTTTCAACCTCGGCAGGATTTTCGGCGCCGATTACGACCAGAAGAACCTGGAGAAGAGCCTGAAAAAAGTTTTCCAGGACAAGCGGCTGAAGGATTTGAAAAAGCGGGTGCTGATTCCGTCTTTCAACCTGGACAACGCCGACAGGGACGAAACAAAGCGAACGTGGAATCCGAAATTCTTTCACAACTTTCCGGGTGAGGATTCGGATGGAGATGAATTTGTCGTTGAAGTGGCGTTGGACACGAGCGCCGCGCCGACCTACTTCCCTGCGCACGGCTCGTACATCGACGGCGGCGTGGTCGCCAACAATCCGAGCATGGCGGCTGTGGCCCAGACCCAGGACCCGCGCAATACCGAGCCCGCCCCAAAACTCGGCGAGATTTACCTCCTGTCATTCGGCACAGGAACAAACTTAAGCTACATCAAAGGGAAAAACCTGGATTGGGGTCTGGCGCAGTGGGCCAAACCACTGGTCAGCTTGCTTTTAGACGCCAGCATGGGAATTGCCGACTTCCAGTGCCGGCAGCTCCTCAAGGACAATTACCGGCGGCTCGCCCCGGTCTTTCCGCATGACCAGACCGTCGAACTGGACGAATGGAAACGTTCACATGAGTTGATCGAATTCGGAAATGCATCGCACCTGACAGACTCGTGGACTGGAAACGACGTCGCCCGGTGGCTCACAAACGTCGGGTGGTAGGGCGGACGAGTTCGTTTAACAATCCGTTTCCTGAGTCAACTTGTGCAGGCTACCTCCAGCATGCAGTGCCGCCATTGCCACCGACGCCGCAGGAGCGCCCCCTGCCAGCCCTTTCGCATGTTATACGTCATTCCTCATTCGGTCTTTCTCCTCCACCAGAGCATTAACTCCAATCCAGTCCGATTGGGATACGACCGCGGTACCCATTCCTCCAACAAGTCGAAATGTGGCGAGAAGCGCTGGCACAATTCTTTTCGGGTCGTGCCGAACGGAGGGCCATCCTGGTCGGGGATCAGGTAATTCACCGCCAGATACTGGGCGCGGGGTTTCAGCCATCGCAATACAGCGCGGACATACTCATCGCGCTGGATCGGCTGGATCGCGCAGAAGAGCGTGTGCTCGAAAACCCAGTCGAAAAGCAATGGTGGCGGCGCGCTAAGAAAATCAGTAATTTGAAGGTGCGCAGTCAGTCCCGCAGCCTGGTTGCGCTCCTGCGCCATGCGTATGGCACTGGGGGCCAGATCGTATCCAAAGACGTCGAAGCCCGCGCCGGCCCAGGCCCGAACGTCGTGGCCCGTGCCGCAACCCGGAACGCACACTGTGCCCCGCAACAGGTCCGGGTGCGCCGCCAGGAAATCTACCAGGCCAGGCGACGGCGCGCCTTTTTCCCAGGGCATGTCGCCGGTTTCATAACGTTGTTCCCAATAGTCACAGCTCATTTCCTTGAAAATTAATCCGAATTGACCTCGCCGCTAATGGCTCCATCGACCAGGTCCACAATTTTCGGAGCGCGAGCAGCAAGCTTTGAGTCGTGCGTGGCCATGATCAGCGTGGTTTGGTTTTCGGCGCGCAAGCCGCAAAGCAATTCGATGATTTCCTGGCCAGTGTGGGAATCAAGATTGCCGGTTGGTTCGTCGGCCAGGACCAGGTCGGGTTCGTTGATCAGTGCCCGGGCAATGGCGACGCGCTGTTGTTCGCCGCCGGAAAGTTCGTAAGGCTTGTGCTCCATCCGCTCCTTGAGGCCAACGCGCGCCAGCAGGTCGCGTCCGCGGGCTTCGGCTCGAGCGGCGGGCCGCCGCGCCATCCGGGCCGGCAGGCAGACATTCTCGAGCGCGTCCAGTTCCGGCAAAAGGTAATAGGCTTGAAAAATGAAACCGACCTCTTCGTTGCGCAGCCGCGCCAGCTCGCGCCGCGCCAGACCGGCCAGGTTCCGGCCCCCCAGGCGGATTTCGCCCTGGTTGGGCGCATCCAGGCCGCCCAGCAGGTGCAACAGCGTGCTCTTGCCCGCGCCGGAAGCGCCGCGCAACGCCAGGAAATCGCCCCGGCGCAGTTCCACATCCACCCCGCGCAGGACCTCGAGCGAGCGTTGGCCCAGGAAGTAGGTTTTGTGGACGCCCTTAGCCTGGAGCAGCAGGTCATTCATATCGCAACGCTTCCACGGGTCTCAGCCGGCCCGCGCGCCAGGCCGGGATCACGCCGCCCAAAATGCACACCAGCCACGCGCTGCCGCAGATTAACAGGATGTCACGCGAAATGATCAGCGCCGGCAGTTCCGTAAATCCGTAAATGGAAGCCGGGAAAAGCTCGAAGCCGGTCATTCGGTTCATGAAATGAAGAAATTCATTCCGGTAGGTAAGCGCCAGCATCCCCAAGCCATAGCCGGCCAAATCCCCCACGGCACCCACCAGCGCGCCCTGGCTGAGAAACAGGAGACTAACTTGCAGATCGGTCGCTCCCAGCGCCTTGAGCATGCCGATTTCCCGTGTCTTTTGAACCACAAACGTGATGAGGGCGCTCAAGATGCACAGAGCCGCCACGATCATGATAAAAAACAACAGATAGAACATCACGTTCTTCTCGACAACGAGCGCATTCAGCATGCTCGCGTTTTCCTGCATCCAGGTAGTAATGCGATAATCCGAACCGAGCGAACGGGCCAGTTCTTTGGCGGCCACTGGCGCGGTGTACGGATCATGCAGCATTACCATCAAACCGTGGACGCTGTTCGATAAATCGTAGAGCTCTTGCGCATCGGACAGCGCGGTGACCATGAAAGACAGGTTGTATTCATAATAACCCACGTCAAAGATGCCCCTGATCTCATATTCCGGCGGTGCCGGCAGACGCGCGTTCTCTTTCCCGACGCTCTCTCGCCATTTCCTCAGGTCGCGGGGGGAATAAACCATCAACCGATCCCCGACTTCGAGATCCAGATTGCGTGCGAACTCCGAACCGACGACCAGACCCTGATCGCTGACGTCGAATTTTCCGGCCGCAATACTTCGGGGCAGGATGCTGATATTGGTCTCCATTTCCGGCAGCAGGCCGCGCACCCATGGTGCAGCCACCTGCGACTGGCCAGTACGCGGCTCAGTTTCCACCAACACCTGTTCGAGAACATAAGGGGCAATGCCTTTGACACTCGAGTTCGCCGCCACGCGGCTCATCAGCCGCGGGTAATCGCGGATCGTCGCTCTCGCTGCCACGATCCGCAGGTGAGGATTGAAGCCGAGGATTTTATCGCGCAACTGTTTGTCGAACCCGCTCATGACACTGATGACAATAATGAGCACCGCTACTCCCAAAGTAACACCCAGAACAGAGATCAACGTGATGAAGGAGACAAACGTCCTTTTTGGCCGCAGATACCGCAGCGCCAGCAGCAGTTCAAACGGCAGCCGAGACATGGGCGGCAACTTAGGAAGCTGCCTCAGTGATGTCAACCGCGCGAGGCCGCGAAGAGAAAAGAGTTTCCTTGACACGTTAATCCAGTCTGCCTAGGCTCCGGTCTCAGACCAGTATGCGCACCACAGAGTCTCGGTCACCGAACGCTGCGGGAAAGTTCCGCGCTTTCGTTTTACTGGCCTGTCTCGGGCTCGCCGTACCAGACTGGCGTGCTCTCGCCGTGGAAGGGGAGATGCCGGCGACCAACGCCCCGGCCGCCAACACGAATTCACTCGAACTTCTGCGCTCCTATTTGCAACTGCAGGAACAACTGCACGGGCTGCAGCTCGCTATCGAGGAAAACCGGAAGGCAGCCGATGCTGCGGCTGGACTCAACGCCCAGGCAGTGGCCAGCCGCTTGCAGGTGCTGGAACAATCGTTTGCCGCTGAGCGCTCGCGGGATCTGGATGCGGTGCGAAGTTCCAATCGCCTGATGCTAATCATCTCGGTGGCGTTCGCCGTGGTTGGATTGCTGGCGGCGGCGCTCATGGCTTACCAGTGGCGCACCGTCGGCCGCCTGGCGGAGCTCTCGGCCAGTCTGCCGTCCGGCCGAGCGCTCGGGCCAGGCTTATCACGAGTAACGCTCGCGGCCGGCGAAACACCGCTGCTCGGAGCCGGTTCGCCGGAGCAATCGAGTTCGCGGTTGCTGGACGTGCTGGATCGAATTGAAAAGCGCATTCATGAGTTGGAGCAAGCCTCGCGCGCGCCCTTGAACCGGCCGCCGGCGACAAGCAACCATTCGCAAGGTGCGGCCATTCAAACGGATTCGAACACTGTGACCACGACCGGCACTGGTTCAAGCGCATCGCCAGAGGGCGAGCGGCTGGCGCTGCTGCTGGGCAAAGGCCAATCGTTGCTCAATCTGGACCAGGCCGAAGAGGCGCTCGAGTGTTTCGACCAGGCGCTGGCGCTCGAGCCGACTCATACCGATGCGCTGATGAAGAAAGCAGTGGCGCTGGAAAGGCTGCGGAAGTTGCCGGAAGCGATTGAATGCTATGACCGTGCGATTGCTGCCGACGAGTCGCTGACGCTCGCGTATCTCTACAAGGGCGGCCTCTTTAATCGAATGGAACGCTTTGGCGAAGCCCTCGAGTGTTACGAACAAGCTTTGCGGACGCAAGAGAAGCGCGCCTGAACTGGCCACTCAGGCATTTACCAAAGAAACGATTTTTGCTCTCCCAGCAGTTCGTTTCCTTCCCAAATCGTCGCGCGCCAGGCTGTCAACTCGCCGAAATCCCGATATTGTTCACCGCTTAGTACGAGCGTCGTCCAGCGGCCGAACCAGCCGGTTGATTCCACGGCCTGTTCCAGAACTGTTTGCCTGGGCACATCGCCTTTGGCGATGCCGCGCAGTTCAAGCCGGAGCTTGCGCGGCTCGAAGGCCGGGCTGGTGGCCTTCCAGTGCACGTCGAACCGAATGCCGGTGCGCAGCTCCGGATGCTGTCGCAAGTGGGCCTGGTAGGCATCGCGTTCGTATAGGCTCGGGCTGAGGGTATGGACGCCGTTGGTGTCCAAAAAGTGTGGGAGCACTTTCAACATCCGCGTGGTCGCTGCCTCCGCCGGAACAGTCGCCAGCACGGCCAACAGGCCAGATATGGCCAACCAGAAGAGTAAGCGGCGCACGATCGAGTGGTAGCTGGCCCGCAGCCCGAACACAAGATCGATTGAGAGACATGCGCTCATGGCGTTGTCGCCGGCGGCGCATTGGTACGGACTGGGCCGGAGTCCTCGGGCAAGAGGTCTTTCAGCGCACGGAACGGATGAAATGGCATCAAGACCAGCTTGGGAATGAGATAAACCGGCTCGGTTTTCGGTAGTTCCAATGAGCCGGTGACTTTGTACTCAAAGACTTTGGTCACGGGCCAGAGAACGGTGCTGAAAATGGGCCCGAGCAGCCATACGTCGCGCAACAATTCGGCGTCGACGCGCGCATTAACCTGGGCTTGCAGATCCACTGACCCGCGATACTCGAGGCGCATCGCCGGAGAACGTATTTCCAGGTCATCGGAGCGGATGACGCCGTTTTGTATCACGAACATGCCAGTGGCTGCGCTGGCCCGGCTGCTGCCCAGGCCGGGCATTACTGCATTGAGGACGGGAGAAAAAACGCCGAAGATGGGAATGTCCCAAATCAAACCATCTTTGAGTCTTACGTCACCACCGCCCTGGCAGCTCCGCCAGTCGGCCGTGTTGGCCTGGTTGACCACGAGCTGGCCGCTGAGCAGGCCCTCGAGCTGGTTTGTGCGAGTGAAAACATCGGCCATGAGCGACTTGAGAACGGTGTTGGTGACAGTGAGATCAAACAGGTAATCCGCGCCGGATCGCGGCCTGAAATCGAACGCGGCCGAACCGGTCAGCTTGCCCCCGTAAAAATCGGCGCGGACGCCCTTGAGCGAGAGATGCTCGCCTTTCCAGTGCACGCGACCGGCCACGTGCCCGAGGTTGAACTTCCACCAATGAAACGGGCCGCCGTCGATGTCGAAAATCAGATCGGCCATGGACTCATCGCGGATGGGGATGATGCCATGAACGCGGGCTGTGGGGGGCTCAACAAATCGGTAGGGCTCCAGGGCCTGACCGACTTTCGGGCCGATCGCGCGTGCGACAACTTGTGGCTCCGCCGTGCTGAAGCCGTCCGCCAAATAAATTTTTTCGGCGGAAATATCCACGCCCAAGCTGGCCGCGCTCAGGCGCTGCGCGCCGCGCTGGGCTTGCGCGCCGGTCAGCAAGAGGAATTTGTTGCTGTACTCGACCAGGGACTGAAAGCCGCTGAGCGTTTCACCCCGGATGGTGAAGTTCGTCAGCGCGACCTGGCCCTTGAAAGTGACCTTGTCAGGTTCGTGCCAGCGGCCCCGGAGCTCGCCGCTCACGACGGGCGGTTCGCTCGTTTGAAGCAGGTCCAAGGCGCGCTGCTGGTTGGTGTCGAGGAAAGGCCGCAGAATGGCGGTATCCATCTCGCTCTGGATGCGCCAATAGAAATCCTTGGTGCGATCGTCCGCCTGATGAGTGGCGGTCAGGTGGCCTTCGGGCGCGGTCACCGTCAAATCCGGCAGGCGCCAGACCATGTTCGAGTAACTGAAATGAGATTGAGCGGTGTCGACGCGCACTTGGCGGTAGGCGCCGCCGAGGGTGATCTTGAACTCGCCTTCCAGGGCCAGGCTCGGCTGCACCTCGGCCCGCCAATCAGGTTGACGATTGGTCCACGCGGGCAAAACAAGTGCCACGTCAGCCCTAAGTTGCGGCGGGTTTTTCCAGGAAAACTGTGCTAGCCAGCCCTTGGCCCCTTCGGTGAGCAGCGACTCGATGCGGTGAGGATCAACGTCCGAATCGAGTCGGGCGCGCAGTGCGCGCGTGGCTACGTCCAGTTCTGCGTTGGCATTGACCCGTGCCTCGTAAAGGTCGGCATGAAGATTCGTGAGCGTCAACTCCGGCGCGCGCCAGCGACCGCCTCCGGTGATGGCCTCGGCTTGAAGTTTTGGCGTGTGGAGACTTGTTACACGACATTCCCAGTCCAGCGCAAATGGTTGAAGATTGGTCCACCAGGCCCAGGAGGGGTCGATCGGGAGAAGGGCACCGGCCTCCGCCAGGCCGGTGTTGAGTTCCAAGGTCCCGGCGGTCGCCCCGCCGGCCAATTCCGTCTCCGCGCGCTCGCACCGCAGCCGGCCCTGGCCGAAGAGCGGGACAGGATTCGTGAGCGCATGAGTCCAGGAGGCAGTGGCGTGGGCGTTGGTGCCGCTGCCCCAGCGGGTTTCGATCTTGTCGGCAGACAGGGCCAATTCCGCGTTCACGAGGTTCGTCTGCTTTTCGACCGCAGCGAGATGGACCGAGAGCTGGAGATTGGTCGTGGCGGCCCAAGGCGTCGCGGCGCCGCTGGCCGAAAGATTAAGTTCGGCACGCATGGGTTGGTTCTTCGCTGCGGGGAGGAAACGCGCCGTAAAGCGAGCCTGGCTGGCCGTGCCCCAGGGCGTTTCGGCATAGGGCGCGTTCAGATGGAAGTGAATCTTGAAGCTCTGCAGATCGAGGGCATCTCCCCGCACATCGAGGGAAAGTGCCGGCGGCGCGGAAAAGCGGATGGCTTCGAGGGTATCGGCCAGTTGCCGCAGCCGGTTTTGCAGCGTTCCAGCCGGCAAAGTTTCCTGGGCGGTAAGGAATTTCCACTGCCGGACCGCCGAGGCATTAGTGACCATGCCGGACAGTTGGATCTTCGCCCCGGCGAACGCGGCAGAGAAATCGTCCAACAACCATTGATCGTCGGGCAAGAGACGGAGGCGGGTTTGAATGTTGTCCAGAGTCAGTTGGCGGGGCCGGCCATTGGTTTCGCCCAGTGGCCAGATGAGGCGGCCTTTGTGCAACGTGAGCGAATCGACCTGGAACTGCAGTTTAGCCAATGCCCTGGGATTGAGCGACAGCCCGACTTCAGCCAGGGTCAGTTCCGGGCTGAGCGGCTCGTCAGTCCGCCAGAACTTGACGTTTTCGGCAACGATGCCTTGATACCACCGCAACCGGAGGCGCGAAAATTGCAGGTCCAACCCGCGCGCGCGCAATTTTTCCAGCAGCGGTCGCTGGACGAAATTGGGCAAACCGACCTGATTGACGTAAATCACCGCGCTGAGGAGGGCCAGGATGATAAACCACATGCCGATCCGAAATCGGCGGAAGTAGATCCGGCAGATCCTCCAGAACCGGCCGCGGTGGCGATTGGTCTTCAAGGCACGGGCAGTGAGCTCAACAAATCGCGGAACAATGGCCAGGGAAATTCAAAAATCCAAAGCTGCTTTTCGAGCGTGACAGCCGCGTAGGCAAAACTCGCCGGCGTCTCACCGCCAAATTCCACCCTGGCTTTGTCGCCGTTTTTCAATTCGAGAGTGACGTGAAGGCTGTCCTCTCGAAAGCCATAGCGCGCCCGATTCTGCTCCCCTCGCGCCAACCATGCGGCCGCTGCCACCTGGGCCAGGCCGCGGATGGTTTCTTCCAACGCAAGTTCGTTCTTGATCAGACCTTGCGAGCCCGGCGCGATTGACCAGTGGTATCGTTCCTTGCGGATGATTTGACAGGTCTTGCCGCCCCTTTGGATCGTCGCACCCGCAATGTCGTCGTCGCTGAAATTCCACAGGCGGCGCTCTCGAAATTGCCAGGCGGCGGCGGGCAACCGCCGGAAGTCATTGGTGCCGATGCCGTACACCGAGCTTTCATCTGTGCGGCGCACATAGACATTGCCCTGCTGGTTGGTGCCGAATTGCAACTCGGCGAGGACGCTATTGCTTGCGCCGGCCGCGGAATCCGCCCTGGCACGGAAGATGTACTGGCGCGAGGGCGGCGCCAATCCGTAATTGGTCAGACCGGATTCGGTTACGACACCCTGGATGAACTCAAGGCGCAACCCACTTAAGACCGCGATTAGCTCTTTAACAGACGTGGAGTCAGCGGCAAAGTCCTGCGGCACAATGCGCCAGGAGTTGTCAGGTTGGCACTGAACCGAAAAGTTGTCCCCGTCGCGGATTTCAATCATGTCCACAGGCCGCGTCAAGGCCAGCAAGTGAAGATCGCGGAAGTCGTTGGCGGGCGCGCGCCAGGGGTCGACCAGCTCATTGGCGGCAGTGACAATCGCGTTCTGACCGGCGCGACGGACATAAATCTTGCCATCAGTGTTGGTCTTACCGAACTGCAACAGCGCGACGGTGTTGTCGCCCCGGCTGAAAGACAGTTCGAGATCCGCAGGTTGAAGACTGAGAGCTTCCAAGTCCGCTTTCGGGTCGTCGGAAACAAACTGAGTGACCCGGAGCTCTTGCAGTTTTTCCAGCGCCTGTTCGATCTTCGCGCCGTCGGCGCGGGCGGGGAACGGCCGGACCATGCGCCATACAGAGTTCGTGGGATCGCGCTGCATTTCGAATATCCGGGTTCCATTCGTCACCGTGATACGGTCGAACACCATCTGTTTGACGTCCAGTAGCGTCGTGTCGCGCCAGTCGTTGGCAGTGCGCGGCACAAGCTTCAACAAGGCCGCATCGATTACATAGACGTTTTCCGCCCCGACGACCTGAAGGAAGAACTGGTCACCCGGCGCAGTCCTGGCGCCGAGCAACAACCGGATGCGCTCTTGGTCCTGCTGCTCGATAAGAATGGAGGACTGCGGATTGGCAAAGCCAAACTCTTCATCGGCCTTGGGCCGATTTTTCAGTTCGTCGGCGCGGATAGTCGTCGCCGCTGTCAGCCGCTCCAGTCGGGCCAGAAGCGATTGGATGCTGGCCCTTTGCGCCGGATACGATAGCGGTTTCGTCAAGGTCCAGCCGGTGGCGGTGCGTTCGGCGCGGAGGTCCACCGGGCCGGCCAGCGCAACCTGGACGCTGGTCACCGCGGACGGTTTCAGGCTCGGAAGGACTTTGGCAGGCCCAGTTTGATGCCTGTGGAAAAATTGGTTTTGAATCAACACCAAACCGAATAGCGCCGCGGCCAAAAAGAGCCAGAGCCACGTTTGACGGGGGTTCATCGGCTTACTTGCGGCGGCGCAGGCGCACGATGCCGCCGAGCATCAGGACGCCGCCAGGCAGCGCGGCCAGCAACAACCATTGCGCCCGCTGTAACTGGGTGTTGCTCATCACGATCTTGTATTCTCGCACCGGCCGCGGGCCGATGCCTTCGAGCAACTGCGCCCGATTGAGCAGCCAATTGATAGCATAGCCGGCGAAATCGCGATTGCCGGCAGAATCGATCCAGGCGTTGGCGAGGAAAAAGGAGTCGCCGGCCACGACAATGCGCGTGGCGCCGCGTTCAGTGAGCACGCCTTGGATGGCCCCTTTCTCGACCGCCACGATTAGCGGAAAGGCTTGTGGGCGGCCGGCATGGCCGGCCTGCGCGCGTGGCCCGGTGAGAGCCAGTTCTTCGACGCGCGGCGCGTCGGCCGGAGGCGCTGCTGATTTCAACCTGGCAACGGTCCGCGGCATGGTCAGGTAAAGGCCCGACCCAAGCAGCGGATTGACCAGCGAATGCTTTTGGTTGAAGGAGGTAACTACCATGTCGCGGCGAGAGCTGACGAAATGGTCCGGATCTTCAATCACCTGAGTGCCAACATCGACGCCCCACTTGGCGAGGATTTTTTGCAAGCCGGTGATCTCCTGACCGGTTTCCTTGCTGATGGAATTCGCTCGGAACAAGACCAGCATCCGGCCACCCTGCGCGAGATAATGGTCGAGCTTCTCCAGTTCCGGCTCGCTGATTGCGTCGGTGGGGCCTGCGATGATTAACAGGCTACAATCCGGCGGCACGGTGTTCGTGCCCAGCAGCGACAGGGACTGGACGGCGACATAATTCTGATTCAGGACGTTGATAAATTTGAGATAACCGAAATCGCCGCCGCTGTCCGGCGGGTGTTCGTGGTGATCCTGGAGGAAACAAGCCAGGAGCGGCTTGGGGCTGGTGACCGCCAGCAGGGCGGCGCTGAACCGGGTTTCGCCTTCGAATTCGGTTGGTTTGCGGCGGAACTCGCGCTCCTTTTCGCCGGGCACTTGTTCGTAGATAATGCGCGTCAGCGCCTTGCCGTCGATCGGGACCACGCGGCTTTCGCACTCGAAGAGGACCAAATCCTTCTCGGTCGCGGAAGCCAGTTTGTAATCGGTCTTGATTTTCTGCGCGGCGGTGGGGTCACGGAGATAATCGACGGTCTGCACGGAGATCTTCGGGTTTACCAAAGTGTATTGGTTCAGCACGTCCGCCACCGTGCTGTAGAGCGGCTCCTTCCTGTCGTAGTAGAGAATCACACGCACGCGGTTGGTAATCGAATGCAGCAGGCTCAACGTGCGCGGCGTCAGCTCGATTTTGGTTCGGGCGCTGACCTGCCAGCGCAGGAAGTAATCCCGGCTCAAATAGTTGACCATGGCGACGACGGCCAGCACGGCCACAATGATCAGGACGACGTTCAGGCCGATGGTCCACTTGCGCCAGGGAGAGAAACTGCGTTGTGACTGTGGGTCGCTGGTCATTTTATTTCCAGCGCCGGCTTTCGACGATCCGCAGCGTCAGGAACAGGAAAAACAATGTCGCCGACACGCAGAACACTGCCAGCCGCGTGTCCACCTGGCCGCGGGAGTAATCGTGCATCAGGTCGAAGAGCGCGAAGCAGGACAGCGCCTGCGATTGCCAGGTGGCTTGCGCGGGGGTCTGATCGGCCAGCACGGCTAGAAGAAAAAGGCTGGCGCTCAACACCAGGCTAATCATAGCCGCGGTGACCTGACTGCGCGTCAAAGCCGAGGCGCAACAGCCGAGCGAAATAAACAGGCCGCCGAGCAACAAAATGCCTAGGAACGTACTGCTCATGATACCGACATCCAACACCGCCGGCTCATTGGTGTAAAACCGAACCACCAGCACACAGCCCATCAGCGGCAGCCACAGGAGGACGTAAAACGTCATCGCCGCGCTGAATTTCGCCAGGACCACCTGGCGATCGCTTACCGGTGTCGTCATCAATGTCTCAAACGTGCCTGAGAATTTCTCGAGGGCGAACAGGCGCATGGTCACGACGGGCGCGGTCAGCAGGAGGATCAGCCAGAAGAACCAGGTCACAAAGAACAACTCGGTCACCGGCATGGGCGTCGGCTGCTGCCGCAATTGTTTGAGCAGATCGACGAAGCTGAGGCCCAGGAGAAACATCGCCGCCGCGATGATGACGTAACCCGTCATCGAATAGAAGTAGCCCGAGAGTTCCCGTCGGACCAGGGTCCAATAAGCCTGCATCAGCCTTCGTCCTCCTCGGCGGGCCTGGTCACCTGCACAAAAATGTCTTCGAGCGAATGGTGATTGCGCGTCAGTTCGCGCAGGGGCCACCCGTGGGCGCGCGCCAGTTCGAAAATCTGCGGGCGCAAATCCAGCCCGTCGCGCGGCGTCAGGGCGCATCGAAAGTAATTGCCCTCGCAGGGCGAAATATCGAACTGTTCGATCTCAGGCAGTTGCGCCCAGCACTCCTGCAGATCGGCCTTCGAGGCGGCAATTTCGGCGATGACCTGGCTGTTGCTACTCATGAGCCGCTGCAGGTTCTCCGGTGTGTCCGCCGCCAGGATCTTACCTTCGTACATGATCACCATCCGATTACACGTCATCTCGGCTTCGGGCAGAATGTGGGTCGAAATCAGGACTGTATGCGCCGGAGAAAGGCTCTTGATGAGTTGGCGCACGGACCGGATTTGGTTCGGATCCAGGCCGATGGTCGGCTCGTCCAGGATGATGAGCTCCGGCTCGTGCACCAGCGCATCGGCCAGGCCGACGCGCTGCCGATAGCCCTTCGAAAGCTGGCCGATGATCCGCCGGCTGACATGGGTCAGGCCGCATTGCTCCATCACCACGTCCACACGCTCGCGCGAGCTTTTGCGCCGCAGTCCTTTGAGTCGCGCGCGAAATTTCAAGTATTCGCGCACGCGCAGGTCGTGGTGGAGGGGATTGTTTTCGGGCATGTAGCCGATGCGCCGACGCACTTCCTTGGATTGCCGGAAAACGTCCCGGCCGGCGATGCGGACCGTGCCGGAACTGGCGGGCAGGTAGCCAGCCAGAATGCGCATCGTGGTGCTTTTCCCCGCGCCGTTGGGACCGAGCAAGCCAACCACTTCACCGCGCGCCACGCTGAAGGAAATATCCGAGAGCGCGACGACGCCAGCGTAGCGCTTGGTTAAATTGGCGACTTCGATCATCAGACTATCGTTCATGGCTGCTGGGCAAACGGCAGTGTAATCCTGCTGCCGGCGGTTGGGCCAATAAAAATTAGACGCTCAATCGAATTGAAAGCCTCAAGTTTAATTTCTGAAGCGCAAGCGAGCATTCAAGGAAGAATCCCGGCGCCCTTTGCGCCGCCTCCCCCCGTCTGTCCGTTTTGTGGGAGTGAGCAACTGCTTCTGGTTGAGATCATCGGGCCAACCCAGCCGGCGGCCCTGGACTCGTCATGAACCGGCTGAACCTCCCCAATACCCGCCGCCCTGCCGCTGGCGTACGCGCTCCAACCGGCTGCGGACGCGTATTATCCGGACTGGCTGCTAAGTTCCAAAGTATGCGCTTGGCGGGCACGTCGGGTCCATCCGCTCACCGCGTTCCTCCAGGTGGCACGTCCGACACGACCGCGCCGCGATCCCACCAGCAACCCGCCAGCGGTTGCGGCAGTTGCTCGCTCCGTTACTTTCCCCTATAATCCTGGCTCGTGGACTCAGCGGTTCAGTTCAACCGCAGTGTATCGGCCATGCCCGCCCGAACACGCCTTGGCCACTTCGACAGTCGTGGAGGCGGGCATGGCCGATACACTGCTTCAGGTTGGCGAGAGTTGCGCATGGGTATTGCTTCAACATCCAATCCAGCGACTGTGCGTGGCGTCTCGCTCTCGCGCCTCCTTCGGTCATTCCCTTGGACTGCGCTATTTGTAGGATCCGCGGTTGCCGGGTGGTACGTCGCACGCGCGTCGGTTTATCAGCTTGCAGTATGGCGAGGTATGTACACGCTCGCGATTCCGCATGACAGGAGTTGTCCGGAAGGGTGGCTGGGCGTTGTTGTCGGGGTTTTAGTGATTGCATGCGGGGTTCACCTTGCGACGCGGCGCCACGGTTTCATGGCCGCCGCCGTATCCGGACTGGGCATCGGATTCTGCTCGATGGGTGGATGGTACATTTACTTTACAATGATATTTGTGACATGATCACGAACGCTAACCCGGCTGCTTCAGTGGACGCGCCGATTACGCGTCTGTCTGCATTCAGCTGTCATTCGCGGCGCGCCACTGAGCAGCGACGTTGGGCATCGCGGCGCGTGACATAAAATATTATGAGAACTAAATATACGAATCAGCGGTTCATTAGCGGTTTGCTCGTCGCTTTAAGCGTTTCAGCCTTGGTAATGCTGCTGCTACAATTCAATACACCCGGCATTAGCGGGGACCGGCTTGCCCACGTGTTTCAATCCGGCCGCACGGTCACAGACCTGTACGCACTCTTCAACAGCGGGGCATTTAGCCGCGCAGCTTACGGGCCCGCATATTTGTTGGTAAGCTTGAGTTTGATCGCGCTGCTGTCGTTGCTCAGCTTTCATTTATCGAGGCAGCCACAAGAGCCGAAATGATGCTCGACAACGTCACTCCACTCGACGCCGCGATGGCACGTTTGTGAGGATGAAGCGTTTTCGTTGAAAGGGTGAATCCATGAAAGGGTCAATCCATAGGCTGACGCTTTCCACTTTCCGTTGAGCTTCGAGAACGCCGACGATGTTATCTTCGAGTTGTCTGAGCCCCCGCAAGGTCTTTGAGTTTTTTATCCCAGGTGGCCGCTAGTCTCCTGAGTCATTGATTCCTTAAATAATTTGGTTGTCGGGTTGGCAATGTTTTTGGGCTGCAGCAGGCATGAATTCCGAATTTTGTTATGCAAGTTATTTCTGATTCATGAGA